>ERZ773169.784-NODE-784-length-34417-cov-7.752401_pt1 | contig 34417 bp, 34 predicted proteins | sample MGYA00580536_ERZ773169 | MGnify/ENA primary metagenome ERZ773169 (study PRJEB29015, sample SAMEA2737814) | human gut metagenome | biome: human gut; feature: human-associated habitat; material: faeces | place: China | collected 2012 ... | reverse complement strand
CCTTGAACTTTGGAACACCGAACGCCTTTGGATTCTCGATATGATCCTTGATCGCCTTGTTCTGCTGTTTCTGTACATTGGAAAGTGCCAGACTATCCACTTCCTTTAGATACGGATACGCTTCCTTATACTGTGCCGGCTGCGGATACAGACTCTTTCCAGTATCTTTATAATACTGATTCCGGTCTGCGAGCATCAGATTCCAGATCTTCCGGCAGCACCCAAAACACTTCGCAAAGAAGACCCGCTGTTCCTCGGTCGGATAAACGCGGTACTTATATGCTTTTTGTTGCATCAGCTCTCTTCTCCTTTCTCATAAATATCTTTCTACGATAAATATGAGAGATTTCGGAGAAAAAAACTTTTCACATATAAGAAAACCGGATTCATCCCACTGCCTACAGAGGCAGGGGAATTCTCCGGAATTTTGTTAAATCTCTTTCTTTAAATATACTAAATTATATTTATCATCGAGCTCTCCTAATATTTGTGAAGAATGCGTTGTTATTATAAATTGTATATTAGGGAACGTCTCTTTCAAAACTCCCAAAACTTTTCTTTTCCATGAAGTATGCATATGCAACTCTAATTCATCGATCAACACTACTCCTGTGCCTTCTAATGGATTTTCTCTTCCAGGATTCGCCAATGCCATTCTTCTAGCTAAATCGCCAAATAGTGAAATAGTACATTTCTCTCCATCTGACAATTGATTTATTTTAAAGTTTCTTCCATTTTTTGTAACTTTCATAGAAAGAGATTTTCTTTCAATATGAATATCTTCAAAACCATCTAGCATTGCCAGCATTGCTTTTTTAACTACTTTCAAACTTCTATCTTCGTATCCCATATTATTATTTCTTACTTTTGCTTGATTCTCAATATCTTCCTGATTTCTAAACCATTTAAATAAATTTCTAAAATCTATCGTACTTTTAATTGCTTTATCAAATGCATCTAATTTTTCAAATTGTTCTTTCGGTGCTCTTACAGGCACATCTAATACAATTCTATTCACTCCATAATTTGCAAAAATCGGCATATTTTTATCATCTGTTTCTTCAATCCAATTACCTTCTCCATCATCATATCCTTTTACAATATAATTATTTTCAAATTTTTCAACCAATTCTTTTAATTGATTAGGATTATTATTCTTTCCATTCGCTCTATCAAAAGAACGGCTATATTCTTTTTCCTCTCCATCCTCAAAAACAAATTTTGCTTCAATTGTTGCTTTTGACTTTCCGTAACTAATATCATCTTTATCAAATTCTGTTGTTTTCTTCTTAGTTAATTTTGCAATAATATTGGCATATAATAAATCAATTGCTTTAAGAATTGTAGATTTTCCAACACCATTTATTCCAAATATGACCGTTGTTTTTTGATCTAATGAAAATTCTATATTATCCATTCCTTTAAAATTATTTAATGTAATAGATTTCAGTTTCATATAATATACCTCTCATAGATTATCTTAATCTTTTTTCTTGATTTTCTTTAAATTCGCAAAGTAAATATGCATATAGTTTGTAAGTTTCGCAGAACTTTCTACCGTAGCGCCCAAATACTTTTATCTCAAAAAATATTTTTCTAATTTATTTTCATAATGAAAAAGATTATTTTTGGAATAATATAAAAAGAAAAGCTTAAAAAGCCAATAAAAAACAACATACAAACAACAAATGTAGATATACTGATTGGCACGGAAGAAAAATCAAGATATGAAGCAATTCTATGATACAAAAAGATTTCAAAACTTACATCTGCAAACCATATTAAAAAAAGTACATATACTCCTCTCACGAGATTCCATATTTCGCACAGATATTCAAGTTCAGGATTTTTCTCTTTTTTCTTTAAAACGAACATCCACAATATCAGATCTGGAACTGTTGAAAATATTATCTTTGCAGCAATTCCAAATGTAATCAGCATCATGAGTCCAGAAAAGTTCATTTCAAACAAATTATTCATTGCACAAAATTTTGAAAAATACTTTTGCACAATTCCAAAACACCATATTTCTTTTATGATGATCACATCACTACAGAAAATGAACATAGCTGCAATAATGTGTTTTGCAAGTTCATCCAGATCAATATCATTTTGCTGCACTGAAATACCTCCTTATTGCATCTGTCGTAATTTCATTATTTTGCCCTTCGACATAAGTATCCATCCAAGGCCCCTGACAAAGTGTTAATGATACAAGATCCGTTGCTGTGTAATCAGCAAATCGATCAATCACTCTATCGATGAGTTTCTTGTCGTCTTCATCTATAATATCATCATGATACTGGACTCTGAATGAATTCCAAATATTATCCCTATCAATTACCATATAGGATTTGATCAGTGGAATATCACAACTACCAAACTGTGCCCATTCTTGATATGCTTCTGGCACTACAGGTCCGAAACCCCATGCTTCGATTTTTTCATGAAAGCAAGGTGCATAATCTTTTTTCTCTAACATGAAATATGCCTGTACAAAATATAATAGCTTTTGAAGCTTCAAATTAGAAACCCCATAATCTTTTTCATCACTATAATTAATGATATGGCGACATATATCTAATACATTGTAGGTCATTACCGTAAACTCCTTTCAATTTCTTTTTTTATTTGTCGATGACAATCTGCTTCTTCAGATTCGACATCATTTATGCCATTCCTTTCTAGCATGTCATCCAATTCTTGTTCAGACATATTTTCAAAAAATCTTTCTATTTTTTCTTTTCTCTTCTTTCTTGCTTCCATAATGTATTTCCTCTAACGACACAACATCTTTTAACATATTCAACAGCATTTTCTGATACGAAATTGACCTCTTTGAATTTCTCTTAAGCATATAGTCAAAAGCATCTTTTGGAATATTTAATCCTTCTTGATACTTTTCTAATATCTTATAAGACGGATTCTTTTTCCTTTTTTCTACTTCTGTAATATATGATTTTGAAATTTTTATTTTTTCAGACAAATCCGTAATTGATAAGTCATAAGCGATTCTTAAAACTCTCAAAATTTCTCCGATATTCTTTGGATTTTCCATACTCTGCATCTCTTTCATATTTCTTATTTATTATAAATATGAAAGATTTTTTGAATTCCAAAATTCATATATAAAAAAGTAAATTACAATATCTGCTTAATTCCAGAAAATCTGAACATCCTGAATATCATTGATCCATGGAATCTCATCTGTTGTATCGATTAAGATCGATCCTCCACGAAAAACCGTTTCAATGTAATCTTTCATCAGCTTTTCATCTTCTTTTGAAAAAGTGCTAGCAGCAAAGATTTTGATGGAATGTTTATTGATCCGTAAAATGTAATTACTATCTTTGGAACCGACAAATCGTTCAAACATCGATTGATGGAAGTATATGTTTGTTGCAAATAATAGTTTCCAACGGCAAAAATATTTTCCAGGATAAATATCAATTATCATGCTTTCTCCTACCACTTTTCTATCGCAAATCTCTTAACAGCTCATTGATCTCAGCTTTTTCTTTATAAAAACTGTCTGATCTTTTGATCCGATCAACAACCAGAATTTTTCTTCTTTTGTTTTTAATGATAATCTGATCTTTTGTTACAATTTCTTCCCAACCTGTTACCATCAGGATTCCTGTTACCATTCCAACATACCTTGTATATTCCGGATCACCAAATGCTGTTGGAGAATTTCGCTCATAATAGTTTTCACGTTTTGATAAGGCTATGTACAGCCAATACAAACAACGCATGTAGTCTGATGGATTTTTTTCATAGTTTGAAAAAATATCTGTTTCTGTAATATCAGGCAGCAAATTATCTTTCAACATGATCATATAGCATTTTGTCATCTGTATTTTCCCTCTTTCTTATACTTTTCGGCCAAAATATCTGGCAAATAGCTGTTTTCTGCTTGTTCCCACATCAGGTATTCACACCAATTAATGCTATCTTTGTCATACCAAGAGCCAGCTTCTAACATATTTGTATATTGATTGTTTCCATTTCGAATCATTGCTGCCTTGTTATATCCTTTAACTTCCACCATAACATCGATTACAGGCATTCTTTTCGCCAGCCGACACAACCATTTCTGAAATTCTTTATATGTTTCTTCAAAAGCTCGATCTCTTAAGTTGCCATCTACTAGCAAAAAATAAGTACATTGAGTTTCAAAAATTCCATATGTTCCATTTCCTTTGTTAGAATGTTGCATGAATTCATCACACGAGCTGCTGCAATTATATCCATCTTTCTGAATGATATAAATCTTCATGTCATTTTCTGATCCAGATACACATGGAAGATGATTCAAAACTGTCTCCAAAATATATCGCTTTTCCGCTTGTGTGCAGCCTAATGGCTCAACTTCAACCATTCCTTTTACATGTGTCCAAGAGCTCATTTTTCTGTTTCCTTTCTTTTGTTATTTCCTTAGGCTTCTACTACAAATATGAAAGATTTCTGCAAAAAAGATTTTCATATATAAAAAATAGACTCATCTCCTGCTTGTAAAACAAGAAACAAGTCTGTAAAATTAACGATATTCCGGATAATACTGATCCAGATGATTTACAATTTGCTGTACATTCATTAAGCGATCCAAATCATTCTCATAACGTTCACAAATACTTTGAAATCTTTTTCTGTATCCAATATACTCGCCTTTTCCATTGATACAAAGATCAGCTAACCACATTAATTCCTGATCTCTACTAGGATTTTGAATATACTTACCATGATAGCGGATCAGATCACAAAAATCTTTAGATATTCCAGCAACTTCTAGCAGCTCTGCTCCTTTTCTTCCATGATCTTCTCCTGTTGGATTTTCATAATATCCAATGTCATGCAGTAATCCAACAAGATACAAAGACTGGGATCGAAAATTATCAAAATAATTGATTCTTGCAAACGAATATAAAAAATCAGCAACACCTTTACTATGCTTGATCCGATATTCCGGCAGATTCTGCATATATTTAAATCCTTCTTTATAAAGCAGATAGTCTTTTACATTCGGAACCATAGTCTCTGCCTTTTCTGAATATTCCATCAGAAGCAGCTCTCTCATGTGCATACAAAAAAGATATGATCTAACTGGGCATGTATGCATTGTATAATCATACTTTTTGCAATCATCACAAGATTTCCTAATATGATCCGCAGCTTCTTCTTTACTGTTAATCTCAATTTGTTTTCCATCTGGTCTTAAAAAATCCATTTTATTTCCTTTCTTATAAGTACATCGTTCCATCTTCCAGTAAAATTCCTTTGTATCTTACGTTCCATCCAATTTCTTTAAAGAATTTTAGTGCTTCATCTGCTTTTTCTTTTATTTTCTTTGCTTCTTCTTGTTCTTTATCGAAGACTGCTTTTTCATTCTCATATTTTTCTTTCGCAGCTTCATATTCATTGTAATTTTCATTTAATCGATCAAGCAATCCTGTTTTCATGTAATATACCGTTGTAATGCACTGTTTACAGAATACAAAAGGATTTGCTCTTTTTCCTTTTCTTTTTTCATAATATGTATGATACATCAGACGGTTGATCCGTAAAAATCTTTTGATGCTCTTATGGCGATAAAAGTCGATCAATTCTTCTCTCATTTTGGATGCAGTATCCCAAATTTCTGGATGTACAGGGAAAGATGGATGCATCACATGTTGTGCATGATATCGAACAATGATCTCCGAAGAATATCGAAAAGGAGCACTGAACTGAATACTGTATTTTTCTTTTGCATATGTAATGTATTCGTCAGTAAGCTCTTTTGTACAATCTTGAAAAAGCTCATTGTCTTTATAATATTCATCAATAAAAACAGACATTAAATAAAGTAATTCTGATATAGGATATTGAGGTTCTCGAACAATAAATTCCTCATCACACATCAGAGCGATCGCTGATTTTGGGTTTTTTGATAATTGAATTCTTTCTAACAACAGATCGTATTGTTTTACGACTGACTGTTTCTTTTTATTGATATATTCATACAATTCATCATTCATATTGACCACCTCATAATTATAAATCCTTTAATCTTGGAAAATAGGAAGATATTAATCCTGGTTTTGTTTTGATACTGTTACTTGGAATCCATTTTGCATTACCCAGATGGATTTCCATGTGGCAGCAAGGACAAATGATTTTTCTTGAAAATACTATATCTGTTTCGCTGAAATGTTTCGAAACATATTCAATATCACTATCCGTATATTTTACAAGACTCTTGCAATTTTCACATTGAACAACTGTATCATTCACTTTTCCAACAACTTCTGCCATATATTCCAACCTCATTTCTTTATTTTCTTTCATTATAAATATGAGATATTTTCGATGGACTATTTTTCATATATAAGAAATAAATTTTGTTGATTTTTACTGATGCCGCTATTCTATTATTACTATCTTTTTCCCACAATATGGACGGTATTTTAATTTGTCCGTATCTTCTGGAATCCTCCAATAAGGATTATTTGCATCGTGTTCTCTTGGGCAAATTGTTCTATATTTTTTTCTTTAAGATTGAAGCCATGACATCTGCAACATCTTTTTTTGTATGAAAGATCAATCATGATTCACTTCATATCTCAGATTTTCCAAATACTGTACAACATCTGCTGATTCTCGATAAATTCTTTCCATGTTGTCATTCACATTTTCAACAGTTACTTTTTCATCTTTCTTCTCCATGAAATAAAAATCCGCCTGATCAGAAATACCATATTTTACAGAAAACAAGTCTAATGCATCAATGAGATAATGACTGTGTGTTGTGAGCACAATATAAATACCCATTTTTTCTCGCAGTAATACTAACAACTCCGCAAATTTTACTTGCAATTCAGGATCTAAGTAAGCATCTGGATTTTCAATGATCAGAGTGCTTTTAGATTTTAACTTTCCTTCCTCAAGAAGCCTCTGTAGAATGATGAATAATTGAATTCCTGGTGCAATATTCGGACATTTAATTGGTTCTGGATAATCTTCTTTTTCTAAGGAAATATTGATCCTTCCAGTTACCGGAACAATTCCTCTGCATGTTGTTTTATATAATGCTGGAGATATTACATAATCCGCATGAATCACTTCATGAAAGATAGAATCTATTTCTTTTAGAACAGTTTCTTTCATCTGATTAATGACGATTTTTTTTATTTGAGATTCATCATCGTGCTGCAATGATTTAATCATATGTTTTTCGGAAAGATTTATATTCGCTTCTATATTAAGATCAACATTTGTGAGATTTAGAACATTTGGATTATTTAATAAGAAAGCATCATGATTAAAATCTGTTTTAGAATCAAACTTGACACATCTTTCATCCACAAATTCCATATAAGTCGTTCCACAGCAATCATCTTTAAAAATAATTTCTGTATTTTCAGATTCACTGTCTAAGGAATTTATCTGATCATAGAACAACTTACAGAAGTTTTCATGAATAATTTCCTGACCAAGCTCATTAATATATTTTAAGTTACGTTTTTCCATACGATACAAACCACATAATTTTGCCAACAACATTTCATCTGTCGTTTCATCCATTAATTCTTGTATCTTCTTTATGTATTTTCCTTTTTTTTCAAAGACTTCTGCAACCTGATCATCAATATCATGCAATCCATGGATAATACCATAGAGAGTTTTTGTTATATATTCTTTTCCTGTATCTGTTTTTCCTGTTAAAACCGTTACTCCATTCAGATTGATTTCAGCATTTTCAACATTCGCAAAATTCTTTAATGTTAATTTCATATGATTCTCCTTATTTTTCTGCTATGATTTTTTGGATTTCGTACCATTTTGTTCCGTTTTTATAAGTTCCAACCTTTATCTTTGCACGATATTTTTTATTAATTTTTACGTGATTATAAATATTTTTATCCTTTAATTTAATTTTTTCTCCTTTGTATTTGAATGTGGATACATACTTTATTCCGCTCACAGCAACTGTTCCAGCTAAAGTCATAGTTTGTTCTTTTCTTCTATCAGTACAGTAAACGGTATCTGTTACATATTCGTGTTTTGCAGTTGCTGTTAGCCATGCACTGAAGCCAATCGTACCAATTAAAAATACTACAAGCAGTGAGGCTCCACCAGCCATTCAAAGAATGACAAGTGGCTTCCAATAGTGGTATGGCGATCGTCACTTCATTCTCCTCACTTCGCGCGATCCTTTTTGATAGAGTTTTATCTTCTATCGGAGCACAAGTCGCTGCATCCCTGAACCGATCTGAGAACGCCTGTCTCTTTTAAGAAAAAAGAGGTCATTTACCATCAGAAAGGTGATCCTAAGATCTGGTCACAGACAGTCCCTGTGTTCCAGTCATCCTGCAATGCATCCGGGATAGGACGGCAGTTTTCTCTGAGGGACTCCGGCTCACGCCCGGTACAGGATGGCTCCATATATGAATTTATAATCTGTTTACTAGTTTCTATGTAAAACAGGATCCTGATAGGACAGGAGGTCCTGTGTGGTGACTTTGTTAATGAGTTTCGTTAGGGATCCCCATTGCTGCGGGATCAGGGCGCGGACTTTTTCATCTTTCAGGTAAGGTTTTAAATAGAATGGGATCGATTCTTTGAATCCCTGTCCTCGCCTTGCAATACAGAGAGCTGCAGCTTCATGAACACTGAGTCCGTATCTTCTTAAATATCGCATCTTCCCGGCCTTGGAGGTATACGCCGGATGTACAAACTTGACACCGATGTGATGCTTGACTGCTTTTGAGATCAGAAGTTCCAGGATACAGGCACTGGCAAACATGCTGATATGCCGGTGTTTCTTTCGATGCTTGTCGTAAAACTTCTTTCTCTGGATACTTTTAATGTTTTCTGCTGTGATCGGTTTATGTTGTTGATCTGCATATTGAAAGACCTTTTCGATGACTTCCGAGATCTGATGTTTGATCTGGCCACTCGTCTTTCCCTTCATGTCATAATGGAAAACTTTATGATACAGGAGATTTCCACTCTGGTCCGTCTCTGTCATCGCGATGTGGTCATAGTTGATATCGATCCCGATCGCTCCATCGCCATAATAGCCGTTCATATCTTCCGCTTCTTTTGTTAAGATGCAGCGGATCTGCCAGGCATTCCCACAGTCTATGATCTCCCATGCGATCGCCCCTTTTCGTTCGTGTAACCAGGATTCGATCCATTCCTGCCCGTAAGGGAATGTGACATCTGGAAAACAGATCCGATCTCCATTCCAGTCCGTCATACTCCGATATTCTAATGTTTTTGTTTCGATATCATAATGGAAAACAAAATTTCCATACTGACAGTCTTTTCTTCCGGAGATCATCATCCTTTTGTTTCTTCGTTTCTCTAATGCCCGGTGTCGTTCTGGGATCATCCGGTTCTTAGTCAGTTTCTTGCCGCCAAACCGTACCTTGAGCGGATGATCCTTGAGTCTCTGCTGTCTGATCTCCAGTCGTTTCAGTTTATGTTCCATCTTGGCGATCTGCGTTTTTAGTTGTCGAAGCTTTCGATCCAGCCATTGATGTTCGAACAGATATAGTGTTTCATAGGTCCAGACCTTTTGAAAGAACTGTACCGTTACACTGCCATCTTTCTCATACTGGATGTTTGCAGATCCTTTCAATGGTTTCTTCGGATCTTTCGTATGTTTGATGATCGATTCTTTGATCTTTAACAGCTTTTTCCGATATTTTTTCTTCTTTCGAAGAACCTTTCGGATCGCTTTGATATCTTTCTTGGCGTCTTCGATATACAACTTTGCAAGCTCCTGTCCGGATTTGATCATTCCTGCAGCTGTCATTCTTGCGGAATTCGCAAAGTAGTCATTACACGCAAACACTTCCTTTAACTTCAGCTGATGCGACAACTCTTTCCCGTCATCCTTCAAGAACTTTCGCCCCTGTCTCTGCCATAGGAAAGAAGTACGTTTCATGGAATTGAACGCAAAGAGATCCTGTGAGATCCGTTCATTTTCTTCTGGCTGCAGATCAGCCTTTTTGATATATCTTGATGCGAGACATTTCTTCATCTCCGTACTCCTTTCTGATCTTTCTACTATAAATATGAGAGATTCAAGAGAAAAACTTTTTCATATATAAGATTCTTTTTCTTGAAAAGAAAACGGGCGAGAAATCTCCCGCCCTAACATTCATCCACCAACCATTCCTAGAGCTAGGAATGACAACTGGTCTTCTGCCTGTTCACATGATAACTCGAAATGATCCTGATTCTTTATTATTTTCAGACATTTATATCACCTACTTTCCTAACTAATCTGCACACCAGTAGGTGGCAGCTTTCACTTTTAAAGGTTTGTGAATTATTTTGCTTTAACAATCTGTGCAATCTCATCCATACTCAATTTCAAACAATTCCTTTTCAACTCGTTCCATTTATAATCTCCAGGATCATTATGATCTGGATATAAAGTATCCATTAATTGACTCAGAATATCATCGTGATCTGGTGCTGATTCTTCATGAAATGGGAAATCTGGCCGGAACAATTCTACAGAAGTATCATAAAGATTTATCATGAATCCATGATCAGGGCAAAAATATTCTGGACCAATTGCCTTTTTCCAAAGGCGATGTCTTTCTTTCCAGTCCTTTTCTGAAATCGCTTCTGGTCGATCAACATTATCCCAATATTGAAAATCACTTAAATACTTTTGCTGTTCCAAAACTGGCATAACATGTTGATTTCCGCCATAAATACAAAGAATTTTCTCTTCTACTGCAAACAGATACAGAACAGCCCGACAATTAGGGTCCAAACTTTGCCCCAGGTTATCTCCCATTGCATTTCTGACTTTACTTCGAATATATAAAACGATATTTTTGTACAATGATTTCCATTGACACTTCATGGTATTTCGCAGCCATGTTTTTTTATCATAGTCTGTTTCTTTCTTTAACATTTCCAAGATTTCATCACCATAAAGACGTTCTCTCAGATAGTAATAATACAAGAATTTTTCTAACACATACTTATGCAACTGAGCATCAATCGGTTTTCTTACTTCTTTTCTCAAAAAATCCATCATTTTAATCAATTCTTGCATCGTGTAATTACGATCAAAGATGAAAGCGTTATAGATTCCAAAACTCATTTCTTTCTCCTTTCTTATTCGCCCAGATCAATCCGACAAATTTCCTTTACTAATTCTCTGACGGCAATACGTTCTTCCCAAACACAATAGTCATCACCCTTCCCAGCTGCGTCAATGGAAATATCATTGTTGTACAAAAATTTCAACAAATCTTCCAAAGTATGGATATTCTTCTTAACCTCATTTACTTCAAAACGAAATCTCTGTTTTAGAACTTCTTTTACTTCTTGATCTGTACAATACAAATCCTCAGGAAAGATATGATATTCTTTCACGGATCTTCCATCGTCACAATATATGACTGCATATTTTCTTTCCGGGTCCAATGATTGCTCAAATTTAGCAATTTTTCCATGTATTACAATGTAAGCATCGGTACGATAAGGAGAAAAATACACCTCATCTCCTACTTTGAATTCATACATTTTAATTCCACCTTTCTTAGATACTGCAAAGGAATGTAATTCACATCTCCATATTTGAAATTACACATTTTTTACGATTCCTTTTCAATCTTAATCACTTGTTTCTTACTACAAATATGAGAGAAAAAGTATTTTATGTTTTTCACATATAAGAAAAATAATTGATTTATAATCGTTTTAATATACATATATTGATTTTAAATCATTTTTTATGATATAATTAACTCATAAAAGGAGTTGAAAATTATGTCTTATATTGGAGAAAGAATCAAGAAAAGACGAAAAGAACTTGGAATGACACAAGAAGATTTATCTAATAAACTGGGTTATAAAAGCAAAACAACGATTGCAAAAATTGAAAACGGGACAAATGATATCATGCAGAATCGAGTGATAGATTTTGCAAAAGCATTACACACAACTCCTGCTTATTTAATGGGATATCCTGATTTAAATGAGCCTAATGATATTTCAGCCAAATTACAGGAATTAATTAATCAGTTGCAGGATAGAGAAAATTTGCAATTTGATCAAAAGCCAATGGATAACATGACACGAGAATTATTAAGAATGAATTTAGAAAACACATTGGCAGTTACAAGATTAAATAATGGAAAAGATATAAACGAATCAGATTCCAAAGGTCGGAAAGGCTCCCGACACACTTCGTTTGAAGTACCTGAGATGATGGATACGTCGCCCATTTTGTAATCTGAATCGTATTGGCACATTTCTTTGGAGATGTGTCTTCTTTTTATAAAAAAAAGAACCCGTCATGAGTCCTTTTCTTTAAATCATCTAAGTTCCAATCCCATCTCATTCTGCATCATAATTGCTTTTTCTCCTGAAACTTTTCTTGCAACTGTTTTTCCATTTATCTTAAACAATGTATACACAGCAATGTCTTTCGTGATCTCTGGATCACATTTTAAGATTTTATCAATTGCTTCTTTATTATGAGATGTTAAAAATACCTGAATATTTAACTTTTTACAAACTCGCAGGATCCATTGGAATGTTTTATCCATGGCAGCAGGATGAATGGATGTTTCAAAATTATCTAACAACAAAATTCCATTTTTAGCTTTTAGCGTCATAGCCATCAGAAATAATGCTCTTTTCATCCCATCTCCATACGCATTTAATGGAAAGTGTTTTCCTGAAGATTTTGTGATTGTCCAAGTGTAATGACCATAATTAGGTCCTGGTTGTTCTTCCTGTTTATATTCAAAACCAATAATATCATCATCGTATTCTTTCAATACTTCTACTGTTTCTTTATATAAATCAGGATATTCAAATATCTTTTTCAAATTTCGATCAAATTCTAAGAATCGGTCTCTGTCTGATACAATAGGAATTCTTGTTTTTAACAAATTTCGTATTTCTGCATGAGCCCAAGTGTTCTCATCTGCAGCTTTGATACTGACATTTAAATTTTTAGATTTAAGCCCAACTTCATATGTAATAATCTTCTCTTCAGAATCGATATCAAACAACTCCTGAAATTCTTCAAGATATGCATTTGTATACAGTATTTCTTTGTTACCTGCAAGCATATTTTGATAATCCCAATCCATAAAATTCCTGAAATTTTTCAACATCTCTAATACACTTGTTTTTCCACTATTATTTTTTCCTGTAAGGATATTAATTTGCGCAAGATCTTCCAGTTTCAATTCTTTTATGCCTCGGAATGTTTCAATATGTATATTTTCAATGATTGTCATTTTTGCTCCTTTCTTCCTACAATTCCACATCAGATGAAATGATCACAACTAGCTCCTTATTGTTTTCAAACTCTTCCTGATCGATATCTACAGAATACGGATTTTTTCTAGGATGAGCAATTAGCACACTTACTCTTTCTTTGTCATCCTCAGAAAAATATCCAAGTCGTCCAAAATATTCGCCTTTGCTCATTACTTCTAAAAGGTCTGGTCGATTATGATACTTATCGGGCTGAATGATCAGATAGGAATTGATATAATCCTCAGTTGATGCACCAACTGATGCAAGATGCTGCTTAACGTTCCACATATTTTTATCTGAAATATGGAAGCGATACTGAAATTTATTTTTTTTACTCATTTTTTTCCTCCTCATATAGTTTTTCCCAATCGACATCTTCAATATCATCTTCGCAAATATCAAGATTCATTACTTTCGAAAAATTCCTGTGTCGCTTGATGATTTCAAATGCTTCTTTTTTACTTGTAGCATTGACAAAAAAGTACATATTTGCTTCATCCAAAAGATTCAGCCGGTAGAATTTTTTCTCAACTCTGTTACCTTCCAAAATCTTATCGTATATTTCAACAATCTTTTTATCTGCCATCTCTTCAAAATCACAATCTACAATCCCAAACTCATCTTTTATAGGACAATAATTACAAGTTTCCCGATTATGACAGACTTCTTCCAAATCAGAACGCATATTGTTCGTATCGAATCCACTTTTTGATTCTTCTTCCATATTCAAGATATTTTCAGCAACTTTATATTGATCAGGAGCCGGTAATCTTTTATATGCCTCTAAGATTTCTTCTATTTTGTCCATGTTTTCTCCTCTCAAATTACACCAAACCTTCCATCCAGATATGCGATCTCAAGATTTTTGTCAAAACGATCATCAAATTCATCCAAAGAATAAATCGAATGATTTTTTGTCCTTCTTCTGGAAATAAACCAGATCTCATCTCTTCGTAGCAGTTTCAAATCCATTAGCTTTGTTGCCTTTGTTGTTATAATTAATTGAATCTTCATTTTTTCTGCTAATTTTAGATATTCTTGAACAAAAGCATAAATTTCATTTCGATCCTTGCAATTTTCGAATGATGCAATATATGTTTTATCTTCATTCAAGATCAGATTATCAGGCTGATTAAGATCAGAAGAATATACTATAAAATCTTCTTTGATCCATTTGTATACATTCTGCATCACTTCTTCTTTTGCTGATGGTAGTCGTAATCTATTTTCGGTATGAGCAAATCCATTTTCATAAATGATTCTTTCACTTCCATCGCTTTTCAGTTCCACCAACCATTCTGAAGTAAATTCGGCTTGACTTAAGATTACTTGAAAGCCGTAAGCATAATATTTGTTATGAATCATCATTTCCAACTCAAAATAGCTTGGTTTTGTTTGATCTGGACAATTGACTTTCTGACAATCAGATGGAAGTCCATTTAAAATTACATCTTTCATAAACCTCATAGCTTTTACCAGATTTTTTGTGTCTGTTATATCTTTTCCATACAAAGCTGCAAATTTTAATAATTGAATCTCATCATTATCGAAAATATGTCTTTTCTTATTTTTTATTTTCGTATCAGCGATCATAGAAATTTCCTCAGATAGGCCAAATTCAGTTGCCGAAAATGATAAAAAATTTCCTAAATTGAATCTTATTAACATTCTATCTTCCCCTTTACTCCCTTACATATTTTCTCATACATTCTACTGGGATCACTTCTTCTCTTTTTACAAAAAATGTCTGATACCATGGACCATTTTCTTTTTGAGAACGATCTGCTAATTCATATTCAGGCAGCAGCATACATGCATCTACCACCCGTTTTATAAGTACTTCTTCTTTTTCTTTTAACTGAAAAGCATCATGATCTCTTTTGATAATTGAATGTCTTCCCCAGATATGATATCTGTCATATACACTTTGAATACATGGACCATGTCTCATGGCAAGAATATCATCCTCAAAGATCACATGATCATATTGTTTCAAAAAATTAAGCTGTATATAATATAATATCTTCTGCAAACGCAGATTTGTGATCTGATAATTACACTGCTCTGCATAATTCAAAATATAGTCTGCAATTTCTATTCCCTGATACATGATATCCTGCCTTTCTGAAAACACTTATCGTTTTCCAATCATTAACTCCAATTTTTCTCGAATCTTCTTTTGTTCTTTATCAGCCTGGCTTACCATAGCAGCACGAACTGCTTCTAATCCGCTATCAGGAAGAATCCTTCCTAATGCTATAACATCTTTTCCTAATAATTGTTCTATATCTATATGTCTTGCTTTTTGATCAAGCTCTTTTAAGTCACATAATTTTGATAGCAAATGGTCCATTTCTTGAATGTAATTAGCAATATCTTTTACGAAAGAATCCTCCTCATTATCATAGTCATAAACATTATTTTTGATGCCATATCCTATTTGAATTCCTCGATCAATCTGAAACATTTCTTCTTCTGTAAGTGTTCCGATATAATTTTCCAAAAAACTTTTTGAGATCGTCTGACTTTTTTCACAGAGAGCAGTGCCGGGTTTCCCACACTGTACTTTAATATGAGCAGGATGATTTGATTTTGGAGCTGTTGTAAGATAAACAACTTTTACAAATGGGGCTTTCTCATTGATTCCATGATTACTTACGATCACAGCTGGTCTTCGTTTATCTGCTAATATTCCATTATCATAATAATAATCAGCAAAATAAACCTCCCCTCTCTTAACCTGTCTGCAGCAAAGATTTTCTTCTTTTGTTTCATCTTCATAATTTTCTTCATTACAAACAGCTTCGTTCTCATTGTGATAAACTTTTCCAATATTCTGTAAATCTATTGGTTCTGGTTTCATAAAAAACACTTCCTTTCTTATCTTCTTACTACAAATATGAGAGATTTTAGAAAAATAAAAAATCACATATAAAAAAAGACAGACCATTTCTGATCTGCCTTATTACATATGATGCTATTTAACTGTTACAGTGCAAACAAACTTCCTCTTTCCAACAATAATCGTAATTTTCGCTTTGCCTTTCTTCACTGCTGTGATCTTTCCTTTTGATGTCACTTTTACGATCTTTTTGTTAGAAGTCTTATATTTCGCTTTGTAAGTGCATGTGATCGGATTGATCACTGGTCTTAGCTGATAAGACTTCTTTCGGTTCAATGTCAACTTCTTTGATACGTTTTTAATTGCTGTACAAGTTACTGCTTTTTTCTGAACCGTCACATTGATCACTTTTTTAAGCCCTGATGCTAATGTGATTGTAATTTTAGCTTTTCCAGTTTTGTTTCCTGCTTTGATCGTGCATGTACCATTTGTTTTTCCAGACACATTAACGATTTTTTTGTTGCTGCTCGCCCAAGATTTTACGGAATCTCCTTTTGCAAGTCCGGATACAACAAATTTCTTTGTAGACTGTCTGCGTTTAAGTTTTAAGGAAGATGCATTGGTTGTGATCGTTGTTTTTAATTTTTCTCCTGTATTTCTTGTTTCTTTCTTTCCACAGATGCTACAGGTTCTTTCTTGAACTCCATCGCTAAAGACACTCTGTTCCTGAATTGTTTTCCACGCACTAAACTGATGTCCTGTAGCTTTGATTGTCTCTGTTTTTGTTTCTCCACAAACTTCACAAGTATACGTTTTGCTTCCATCTGCTTCACAAGTTGCATTTTGTTCTTTGGTCAATTTCCATGTATGATCGGCTTTTTCTGTCGCAGAACCTTTTTTGATCAGCTCTCCACAGTCGGTGCAATAGATATCTCCACTGTAGCCTTCCTCCTTACATGTAGCTTTCTTTTCATTGCGGACCTCTGTGTGCTGATGCCCTGTTGCTTTTAAGATTTCCTCTTTTGTTTCTCCGCAATTTTTACATGTATAGACTTTTAAGCCATCTTCGGTACAGGTTGCTTTTTTGGTTACCTTTCCTTCATCCCATGTGTGGTCTTTCTTTGGAATTGCTTCTGTTTTGGTGTCACCGCAGATACTACATGTATAAGTTTTTATTCCTTCTTTCTTACAGGTAGCTTCTTCAGTTACTTTTCCATTATCCCAAGTATGTCCTTTTGCTTTGATCTCAGATCCTTTGCTGATCAACTGGCCACAGTCTTTGCAATAAGTATCTCCACTGTACCCATTTTCTTCACAAGTAGCTTCTTTTTTATCTCTGATTTCTGTGTGCTGATGACCAGTCGCAGGAATCGTTTCGATCCATGTTTTATCACATCCTTCATCGGTGCAATGATGTGTTTTCTCTCCCTTTTCTGTACAAGTAGGTTCTTTTGTGACCGTTCCTTGATCCCAGTGATGATATGCCATAGGAATACTCTCTGTCTTTGTTTCGCCACATGTCTTACATGTATAAGTCTTAACACCTTCTTCTGTTTCTGTTGCTTCTTTGGTAATAACACCATTATCCCATGTATGACCGAGTTTATTGATCACTGTTCCGGATTCCAGTTTTGTATTACAGTCGGTACAGTAAGTATCTCCTGTGTAGCCATCTTCGGTACAGGTAGCTTTCTTTGCGTTTCTTACTTCTTTATGCTGATGTCCGGTAGCAGGAATGACTTCCGTCTTTGTCGTATTGCAGACAGTACAGGTATAAGTCTTTTCTCCATCTTCGGTACAGGTAGCTTTTTTAGTTACCTTTCCTTCATCCCAGGAATGCTCTCCTAATGGATTACTTAATGTCACATCTTTTGTCTCTCCACAAACGCTGCACTTATAATGTTGGATTTCTCCAATGGTGCATGTAGCAGGTGTTGTTGAGACAAGTTCCCATGAATGATCGACCTTGTCAAGCACATCGACCTCTCGATCTCCGCAGTTCTTGCAGATTCTGTGCCTTGCTCCGTATTTTTTGCACGTTGGAGCCTGATCAAGAACCCATTCGCCATAATCATGTTCTGTTTCTACAAGTTTTGGAATCACGGTTCCTGTTTCTAGCTTTTTACCACAATCTTTACAGTAAGTATCTCCGGTATACCCTTCTTCTTTGTAAGTTGCATCCTTTTGATTCCGTACTTCTGTGTGAATATGACCGGTCGCAGGTGTCTGTCGTCTTGATGTTGTAAGTCCACAGTTTTTACAAACATAGTAGCTAACACCTTTTTCTGTGCAAGTAGGAGCTTTTACTACATGCTCTTCATAGTCATGTTTTGTTTTTGGGATCTCTTCGGTCTTTGTTCCACCACAGCGACTACATGTATAAGTCTTAACTCCTGTTTCGGAACAGGTAGCTTCTTTTGTAATCTTTCCTTCATCCCATGTATGACCGAGTGCGGGTTTGGTTTCTACCTGTTTCTTCTTTCTACAATTACTTCTGGTACATGTATATGTTGTAATTTCTGGATTATCACAGGATTGTTCCTGTGTGATCTTGCCTCCATCCCATGCATGTCCTAAAGCCGGAGATTTTTCTACTTCATATTTATATAAACAGCCAGGATTAGAACATCTATATCTAGTTGTTGCAGGAGTTTCACACTGGGCAGTCTTTCCCCTCGCTTCATAAAAGTTATGATTACCCTTACAAACAGAATGCTCTTTTAACCAATCATCCTGAGAGATGTTTTTGTAGGTATCCTCAATTGTCGTACTATCAGGTTTATAAAGGGTAAAGAAATATTTTTGGCCATATAATACTTCGCTTCCTGGCTCTCCATCTTCTTTAAAATAAGCATTTGTAGGATCTACATAATAGTAAGTATTATCCATTTCAAGCAGATTCCATGCATGCCCTCTGTTTTCAGAAATTGATGTTCCATCTTCATACAACGCTTTAAGTCCTACTGCATTCGCCATATAATAGAACAGACCAGCATAGCCATCGCAGACCGCATAACCATCTAATACAGCACCTGTCATATCATGAGGATATTTTGTGCCTGCCGGAGTATTTGGTTCTCCATTGTAATGTGAATCATATTTTACATTCGAAACGATCCAGTTTGTTATTGCTTTAAACTTATCATAATCAGATTTTCCATCAAGATTTAATGATTCAATAACTGTATTTATTTTTTTTACTGTTTGATGATATCGATCACTCATATCACGGTAGCCACCAATTCCACCATAATACCCCTTATATGTTCCGTTTGTATATGAGGAACGAAATGAATCTCCATCCTCTGAATAAACTTCTCCACCACATCGTTGCATGAATACTAACGTATATCCCTCATCTGCTTTACCAGTATCTTCACGAATTACTTTTTGAATATCTTTGTCAAACTGATTATTTTCAATTTTATCAACTTTTTCACCAGTTTTAATTTCCATTGGAATTTTTAGCGAAAATTTATCATACTTGTCTTCCAGATAAATCTTTTTTGCCATAGTTCCAATGTCTTTGACTGCCTCATCATAAGATGTGTATACATAAGTCTTTTCTGTTGTGCATTGAACATCGCCATATTTATCATACTGATAAAAAAATCCAGAAACACTCGAATCAGCCAATTTCTTTACCGTTGTATTTTCCGCTGCCTGTACATATACTTGTGGATTTGAAACAATACCTGTTGTGGCTGTTGCAGCAGATAGTGTCATTGCTAATGCAGCTGTGATTATTTTTCTTTTTTTCATAGTCATTTTCCTTTCTTATTTTTTATTATATCATAAATATGAGAGATTTTTAGAAAAACAAAATTCACATATAAAAAAACCGACAGCAGTTTATGCCATCGGTTTTCCTGTTTAATTTTGATATTTCCTTTTTAATACGAAATATGCTGCGATCAAGATCAATACAGATCCACCAATTAGTGGCAGATATGTTTTGATGTTACGAAATCCACCCGTAGATGGTAATTTTAATCTGGCATCATTCTTAATTTCATATGTCAAATGATAGAAATAATAATTGTTTCCCTGCTTGATCGCTTTGCTCGTATCAATATTTTCTTTATCCACCTCAGTTTGTGTTACTGTTAGTGGAATTGTTACAAAAAGCGGTTCTTTTAACAGAGTATTTCCAGCTTTTGTTTTTGTCTCAACAATCTTATACGTATCTGGGATTAATCCGTCAAATTTAATCTCGCCGCTGTTATTTGTTACATCACTAGCAATCTCGTTTCCATCACTGTCATAGATCGTAAATTCAACACCTTTTAACACTTGTCCATTGGAATCCTTTTTGATCAATTTTACAGATCCTCTGATCATCTGGTTTAAGAAAGTTGCATTTGATGTTAATTTTGCATTTCCAAAAGTTCCTTCTGGTCCGATCTTAAATGTTACCGTTCCAGCTTTTGAATTAACTTCTGCATTTGCATCATCGGATGTTACTGCTAACTGTTTGAAATACTTTTCTCCACCACTTTCACTACAAGTGTATGTTCCATAGATCAGATCATCAAATGTTGTAGAAAGTCTTATTTTTTCTCCAGGATGTGCTTTCATCTGTTTTTCGACTTCATTTTTACTGAATTCCACGTCTTTTTTGTAAGTATGTTTCTTACCATACACATTTTTTCCTGTGAGCGTAAACGTAAATTTCGCATTTCCAATATCCATATTTAAGTTTAATGGATCCAGTTCTTTCGTAACTGTGATAGAACCAGGTTTGGATTTCTCATGAGTATTTGTTGCAATGGTCAGATCTGGATCATCTTTATCTGTTGTGTAAGATGTTTTATAACCAATCTGACTTTCTCCAGTAACCACGCCTTCTTTCACTTCTTCCCATTTGTAAGTGATCTCTTTTCCATGATCTTTCTTAGGAAGTAATTTAGATGTTGCTTTCCATCCATTCTGATCTGTTAACGTAACAGTATCTACAACTGTCCCATTTCCTAATAGATGGAATGTAACGGATTCTGGACGAATACCATCAACATCGTTGTTATCATCCCATTTTTTCATAATGGATCTTGTGGTTGGATCCGGGGTATGTGTATTAGTAATATCGTTTGTGATTGTTGTAATACCAGTAGATTTATCTGTAGATTCTTTAACATCATACGCAATTTCATACCCAGTCTTTGAATTTCCATTGATCACAGATGTTTTTTCTTCTTTCACTTCATAATCATATTTTTCTCCAACCACATCATTTTTCGGTAGATTGTTAAATTCTGTTGTCCAGTTATTACTTGATTTTAACACATCTTGATCGATATACTTACCATTTTGATACAATTTTACAACCACAGAATCCGGACGAATGCCATCACTATTGCCGGAATCATTCCAGTTTTTCTTAACAACAATCCTTACTTTGTTTTCTACTTTATATCTGTTTGTATAAGATAGAACATAAGTATTGTCATTCCAGTCTCCGGTATCTTTGCTGATTCTAGTATAACCATCCACATTGCAAACTTCACTGAAAGTATAATTATTTTTTTCATCTTTCTTAATGTCTGTCTGCATCTGCCAGTCATTCTCTTTGTTCAACACATAAGTTTTTACTTCATGGGTATTCTTATTTTCAGCTTTGATTGTCACCGTAGCAGGCCTCGTATTCATGGAATTATTATCATCAATCCAATACTTTTTCACTTGAATGTATTCAGATTTCTTGTTTACAAATGTATCAGAGTCATGTTTATAAGTTGTATTTGCATCATTTGTATTATTTAATGATTCTACATCATGAACAAAATCTGTAGATGTATTGTTTAAGACTTCTCCGCTAAACGTTAATGATTTATCAGATTTGATATATCCAAGAGGGGCTTCAACTTCTTCCACTGTATACATTTCTTTTCCAACACCATCTTTTGCATAAATACCAGTTGGCAGTCCGAAGAATTCCAGATAACCAAACTGATCATCTCCGGAAATTGTTGTTGTGATTGTATCACCTTTTTTGAAGATTGTCTTTCCATTTCGATCAACGATCTCACATGCTGCTTTTAGTGCAAATTTTGCATTTGGAAGCATATCTCCTTTTTCATCCGTTTTGATAAACTGAATACTGTATTTTTGTAGAGTATCTGTCACATCAAGATTGATATCAATATGTTTTGCTGTATCTAAAGATACATCGCTTGTATCATTTGGATCGATAACTTTGACTGTCGTTTCGATCGTTCCATATTTTTGATATTTTGTTCCTGACTTAAAGCTGATCTGAATCTTCTGATTTCCAGACATATCTGCGTAAGTTGGATTAAAACTAACATCATCATCTGTCACGTCGCTAAGTTCTTGTGCTCCATTATCATCGAACAACATTGTAAAGTCAAAATCTTCTGCTTTATATCGTTCATTTAACATAAAGTCTTTTTTAGCGATCGCTGTAATCTCCTGACCCTTTGGTGCTACATAATCATCTGTAAGCTGTAATTTCTGATCCTGCGTATAAGTTGTCTTTAACTGAGAGCATCCATAGAACATTTTGCTCGTATCTTCAACATTTGAAGTATTAAAACTAGAAAGATCTAATTCTTTTAATTCTGTACAAGCCGCAAACATTTCAGACATATCAACTGTATTTGATGTATCAACATTATCAAATTGTATTTCTTCTAAGGATCTACAATTTAAAAACATTTTACTTGATACAGCATTGAAATAAATCACCTGCCCAGCTCTTTGACTGGAAATGTAAACTGTTTTGTTATCTTCCCATAAAAGAATGCTTCCATTTTGATTTTCAGATACATCTTTCGTTTGCGTTCCATCTGGAGCTTTTTCCCAAGTGAAAACCACTTTTGTTGCATCTTTTAATTCTTCATTTAATTTTTCTCCTGTTTCCAAAACATAAAGTCCTGTTGATGGACTTGCATCGTCACTGCCCATTGGTTTTTCAATATCTGCTGAATTATCGTTTTTCCGAATATCATTCATATTGGAAGCTTTTGTGTCCCAGTTAATGATAACATCGTGTTCTTCATCATCTATCGTATACCCTTTTGGTCCAGAAATTTCTTTTACATAATAATGTCCCTGATAGAAATCTATTGTTTCCTTTCCATCTGCACCGGTTCTTGTGAAGTTAATCTCCCCATCTTTTGACGTTGTTTTTTCATCAATTCGTGTTCCGGCTTTCCAAACAACAGTTCCATCATCTTTTACAATGTCTTCTTTTGCAAATAATCCATAAACTGCACCAGTGATATTGTCATTTTCATAAACAAATCCCTGATCAACTTCATGTCCTGTTAAAAATTCACCAGTTTTCTTTAAAGAAATAGATCCCATAACCGGAGTATCTGTTTCTTTGATCGTATATTTTCCATTTCCGGCATTGTCATATACGATCTTTACGCTGTCATTTTTTTCGCTTAAAGTAAATGTTTTTTCTTTCGCACCATCCAGATTGTATCCATCCGGAGCAGTCGTTTCTTTGATCGTATAAGTACCATAAGGAAGCTTACAAGATGCTTTTCCATCTCCATTGGCACCTGTCGTCAATGTTGCTACCTGATTTTTTTCGCTGTCATAGATCTTGTACACAGCACCATTTAATAACTTCTTTGTTTCAGAAGAACGTTTTACAAGTTCGATCTCAATGTCTTTTGCAACATCTTCATAGGTGAAATTGATTGTTTTGTTCTTGTTGTCCTTTGTTAAAACAATGTCTTGGTCATCGATCCACTCATGCTTATCCTGTTCTCTGGTACATCCATTTTCACCAGCTACCTGATGAAGGATATAAGCACCTAAAGCTACTTTTTCAGATGTTTTTGCTTTTCCATCTTTGCCGATCGTTAATGTTTCTACAACGCGGCCATCTGGTTCTTTTAACTCAAATTTTGCACCTTCTTCTGGAGCAGTTTCATTTGCTGCGATCTGTTTATTCTTATGAATCTCAATCCATCCTGAATCAGAATATGGATCCTGTGCCCTAAATTCATAAACATCCTGTCCATCTTCTATTTTTGGATCATGGTCTTTGGAATAATAGATATCTGCGAGGTCATAATTTTCAGCACCCTTTGTCTGGATCACAACGAATCCATCTTTTTTATGATATTTATCCAATAGCACAGCTGCTTTTCCTTCAGAATCTGTAACAACTTCTCCAAGTATTGCCTTTTTATCTAAAGAATTGATATATGCGATTCTTTTTTCAGAATTGCCAAGGTTCTGTTTTTCAATATCTTTTGCATATTTTGCATCTAATACTGTAAATGCAGCTCCAACCTCAGGTTTGCTGATCTTATTCTTTGCCATGGTTTTGATAATACGGAGTTTTGGACTACCCATATTCTCTTTTTCATATTCATGCTTTGAGTGATCACCATCATTGATCGTTACATCGAAATCTTTACAATATTTATAATTCTCTGTACCTTTGATCTGATGTACCGTATATGTTCCAGGCTGTAATTCCTTTGATTCCGCATATCCTTCTTTATTTGTTATTAATGTTTCCACAACTTTCTTTGTTACTTTGTCAATAATCTGGAATTGAGCTCCTTCTTCTTCTTTTTTCTGATAAGTATCTGTTTCCTTATCTGAGATGTTAATCGTTTTTGTGATCGCAATACAGGCTTTCTGTTTCCTGTTATATGCTTCAAAATGATAGATCGGAATCTCATTTTCATCAGAGCCTTCAATGGTCTTATACATATCTGTTGCCATTTCATACCCGACTTTTCCTTTTGTCTGATGGATATAATAAGATCCATATGGAAGCTCTTTTGTTGTTGCGACTCCATCATCATCTGTGATGATCGTATCAACAAGCTTCTTATTTTTATTACGGACTTCAAACTCTGCAGCAGGTTCTGGAACTTTTTCATCTCCATCCTGATAATACTTTGTAATACTTAATTTTCCTGTATATACTTGTTCATTTGCAGGGACTGTTTTATCATCGTTGTTTAAGACTACTTCGACTTCTTTACTGCTGACCTTAAATCCTCTTGGAGCTTTGATCTCTTTTAAATAATAGTTTCCAGGATAAAGATCACCAGAACTTCCATTTCCCGCATCATCTGTTGTGATCTGTCCAACTTCTGTCCCAGCTTTATAAAGAACTGTTTTATTATCAGAACTTAAAATATCTTCTTTTGCATAAATGCCATAAATTGCACCTTTATAAGAAGCTTCTACACCAAGATCCTTTGAATCGGACTGTTTATGAAGATGAATATGAACTGGATTCCATGTATTTGAGACATCAGAAAACTTTAATTTTGTTTTCTTTCCTTTACCCTCTTGTTTTGTTTGAGAAGTATCATTCAAAAGATGTCCAAAAGGGGGATCTGCTTCTTTGACACTCCACACATGAGTTTCATTCATCTTGCTATTGATATAATCGGATACTTTTTTCTTTGCTTCTTTTAACGCTGCTTTTTTAGCTTTTGCTTCAGAATCATACCATCCATTTTTTGTGGCCTTAGCCTGCTGGTCATGAGATAATGATTTCCAGTTTGTTACATAAGTTTTATTGCCTGAATACAATTTTCCACTATTGATCATTCTGGAATAGGTAAAACTTGCGATACCTTCATCATTGGTCGTTGCTTTTCCCATGTATACATTATCACAATAAAATAAGAAAGTTGCGCCCGCTAAAGTTGCGCCTGTATCGGCATCTCTCTTTTTTACACTAACCTGAATCTCTTTTGGTTTTGTATCTTGATAAGATTCTTTCAGGCTTTTATGTTTTGGATGTTCATGAGGAGAACTAGCATCTAACCGATATAATTTCTGGTGAGAATTGTGCTTCTTCCCCTTCACACATTTTTTAACATTATAATAATAAATGGTTCCTTCTGGATAGCTATCATTTATTTTTTTGCAAAATTTCTTTGCATCTGAAGTTGAATATCCGCTATCAAGATTTTTCCCTGCCTGATATACAACGGTCTGCTTGCTTTTTCCTTTTCCACATGCCCAAATATAAGCTTGTGTTAAAGCAAATGCTTTATTATTCTTTGAACTGTTCTCATAATATGTTAAAGCTTTTGCAATGGACTGGTCTTTATAAGTTACTGCATTTGCGGTCTTATATTCAACAGTATCTCCATTACACATGCTTTTTCCAGAATCAAGACAAAATGTCTGATGACTTCCTGCAGAAATCTTCCATAATCCTTCGCTCATAGGACGATTGAGTTCACTGATCTTAAAACTGTTTCTTTCTTTGCTCATTTTTACGGTTGCTGTTCCGCTACTTGCTTTCACATCTGCTGTTGGAACGATACTTCCCAACCCTGTTAAGGTAGATGAACATGCAGTAAACAGAGATACGATCATGGCACTGGATCGTTTGAATGCTTTCATCATCTTATGTTTCATGAACTTTTCCTCCTCTTCCATATAATCATAAGATATTTATCAGCAGCAGGAATTGACTCCCACTGCTGTTTTTTTTAATCTTCTTTTTTGTATCGGTCCGTAAAATATCCCGGATCATTTTCTTTATCAATCTTTGCTGCTTTTGAATCATACATTCCTTGATCATATTCTGTTCCATTTCCACCAGTGATATTTACATCACCGAAAAACATCTTGTCATCATGTATGATATTTTTTGTTTCGAATGATCCGTCTGTTTTTCTCCAGATCGCATATAGATTACAAGTTTCACCAGGTTCACAAAGATCTTTTACCTCTGCTCCATTTGTATATTTCGGAATAACCTTATATCTATCAAGTTCTTCTTCCGGAGCCCAGCCCATAAAGGTATATCCTGGACGTTCAAATACATTTTCTGGTAGATTTGTCATCTTATTATATGGCAAATTTCGGGTATAATCGGCAGCAGATGATCCATTTCCATGGAACTTCACTTCATAATTATCCTTTTCCCAGACTGCGTATAACGTAATATCATCCGCTTTATCATAAGTAAATGAGGCCCCATTCTGATAGTCTACAGAAGATCCATCGTTTTTCAGGCTCCATCCTAAAAACTTATATCCTTTTCTTGTGAATTTGTTTTGACTCAAAGTTACAGTCTTATTATAAGTCGCAGAAGTTTCACTCATATCTCCGTCACCATCGCCTGCATCATACGAAATGCTATAAGTCTTTGGCTTCCAGATTGCATATACGGTCCAAGTTCCACAGAATTGCCAATCTTCTTCAATTTCCATACCAGTCCCATCAGCTTTTGAATTGAAACTGTCTAATTCATAACCCGATCTACTTCCTTGAGGAAATGTTCCATATGGATCACGATCTTTTAACGTTCTAGAAACTGAATTTTGCCATCCTTCAGAGTCATTTTGTTTCAATTGTCCTCCATTACCATCAAAAATCATAGTTCCTGATGGGTATTCTAAGTTAAAAGTCAAAGATGATCCCACATATCTTGTTCCATAATTTGTACAAAGTCCAGTATTAGCTAAACTCATATTGATCGTAATCTTTTCTTCATTATCATCATTATCATCATTGCTTCCGTACATTCGATCATAATCTACATGCTTTGAATGCTGCCAGAATCCATTGTCATTACCAGACCAACATTGTAACATTTGTCCTGTTTTTGCATCATTTGGACTATCAGCAACAGCATAATTTTGAGCAGTATGCTGTTGGTGTGCAGGAATTCCAAAAACCACTTCAAAAGAAATACCTGTATAATTTCCACTATTATTTTTCGTCGGTGTGATTGTTTGTTCCTTTACATGCAAATCATATGGACCGCGGCCTCCCTTTCCCCACTTTACAGTGTATGTATGGCCTTGAGTTGCTATAAAATCACTTCCAGATTGATTTTTATAATAATATGTCTTTTTCTTTTTTCCTGAACCTGTTGTATACCAAACCTTATTATAGTCATTACTAATGATTTTTACCCATAACTCAGAAGTTCCTGATGGTCCATTTATTCGAATTAGTGCTTCTCCACTTTCAAAATGCTTAGAGCTACCTATATTTTCTTTTGAATAATCATGAGCCTGTGCATCCATCATTAGATGCCACGCAATGGCAGATCCTAGCGAAATTACAATCGCTAACGAAGCAAGGATCTTAGCAATTCTTCTCGATTTTTTCTTTTTCAATTTTCTTTCACCTCCTTCTTCTTAAGATCATTCCAAATCCAACCAGACAGATCATGAATAATCCAATATATCTCATAAAAATTTCTTTTTCGATATCCTTTTCTGAAGAAAGGAATGATGTTTTTTTTGTTTTTTTCTTTATTTTTTGTCCATGGTCCCGAACGCAATAGACAAGATAACGATATTTTCCATGCCCACGATATGGATGACACGTTAATAAAGTGATCATGTCTTTTCCTTTTTGTATCTTGATCTTATCCGTATCATATGGATCGATGATCTGAATCTTCTGAACCCGATACTTCATTTTCTTCCATGGATTTCGAAGATATACTTTATCTCCGATCTTTAATCGTTCGATATCTCTGAAATATGGAATTCCTTGATATCCACGATGTGCTGCGATCACACAATTGCCATTCACTTGACCTAAAGGAAGTGATGTTTGTCCCATGATCGCAGCTCCTCTTCTTAAATTCTCCATTGTTGCACCAAGATACAACGGTAATTTTACTTTCATTTTAGGAATCTGGACATAACCAAAAGTTTTTTGTCCTTTTGTTAATTTAATAGTGGCTGATCGATAACTCCATACATCTTTTAATTCATTTTGCCCACTCTCATAAATTTTTTGATTATACTCTGATGCTTTCTGATATAATTGAGCTTTTTTCTTTTTCGGATATTTCTGAATATCTGTTATTACTTTATCTGATCGGATATCATCAAAAGCTGAACTAATCTCAGGATAAAGAAAACATAAAATACTGAACACGATCAATATACAACCGATGATATTAAATATCTTTTTTCTCATTTTTCTTTCCTTTCATTTTGGAAAAGCAATTTCGAACAATTACAATTCCAATGACGATCAATATTCCGATCATGATCGCTTTTCGATAAATATCCATCCATTGAGAATGATGTACTCTGGCTTTTATATGCTCATCTTTTTTATGATAAGTTGTGCGTACACCACGAACCAGTAATCGATGATCATTGACTCCATATGGAGTACAGGTTACAAGTGTTATATAATCTTTTCCATTAATGATCTGAAGTTTTTTTGTATCTTCAGGCAGAACAATAGAAATTTGATCCACTTGATATGCCAGTGTTTTATCTAATACATGTATGAAAAAGTAATCACCTTTTTTCATTTCTGTTAAATCCGTAAATAATTTTGCGGAACTTAATCCTGTATGACCCGTTAGAATACTATGTGTACTTTTTCCTCCAACTGGCAGGGAGGACGCTGCGAGATGTCCAACACCTTTTTCCAAGATCTCTGCTTCTGTTCCGTGATAAATCGGAAGATTTATGTTGATACATGGAACATTCAAATATCCCATGACCCCGGAACGATCCAGATTCAAAATATTGTTATATGCAGCAGTTTCCCCGTCTGTTTTCTTTGCTTTAAAAGGGTCTGTCAACTCTACGGTCGAACGTGTTAAAAGTTCATTATATCTTTCTGCTTTTTGAATTTCCTGTTCTTTCTTTTTCTGATCATATGTTTTTTCAGATTGCTGATATGTCTTGATCGTAGATCCAGCGCTTTTCTCAAAAAGATAATTGCTGAAAAACGGATATGACAATAAACCAAATCCAAATAGGATAATCAGAATTGAAATGATCTTTTCTCTCATATCTCACCTGCATGATAGCAGAGACAATGTTACTGAACTTTTCTCTGTCCCTGATTCTTCTTTACAATAAGGAATCCGCATCCAGCAACGACAACTCCTGCAATGATCAGAAGATAGCTTCCTGCTCCACCTGTCATTGGCAGCATAAACTGTTTCTGGTTTGTGATTTCCATATCAACATATGCATTTGTAGATTCATCCTGAGAACTCATATGAGCCTTTGTATCATCTACAACGGATGATGCATTGATCGTCTGAACGATCACATCATTCGCTAATTCTGCACCATTTGAAATGCCATCATTTGCAGTAGAATCATCCCCAGTTTTACTCTGGATTCCTGTAATATTTGCTTCTGTTGGTGTGATATTTGCCTTTGTAGATGTAATATCTACGATCACTTCTTTTTTCAATAATGTGTAACCTGCATCAGAATGTGTTTCTGTAAATCCATATTTATCAGCTTCAATTCCGTTGATCACAAGCTGTCCATCAGCGTTAGGGCTAAACTGTGTAGCTCCTTCTTCTGTTGCAGATTTACCTGTTACCTGATAAATTCCATCACGATCAGCTTTTCCGATTAAATAATAATTATCTTCTTTGTTACGGACTACAAATTTAACTTTTGTTGCATCCCCTTTGTTGTCAGAAAATTTCTTTGTCAGATTGTATCCATAAGAATAAACAATACATTTATCCTTTAAGATATCCCAGTAATCTGTAGAAGTTCTCTTCCATGTCAGAGATACATCATTTGGATTACCTTTATCTCCAAGAACAACTGTATCATCTGTGTTTACATCAGCTGTGTAGTAGACAACGATATATTTATCGGAATATTTCTTGTTAATCTCATTCAGTCCAGATTTTGTCATTTCTACTTTCATTGTAGAATCTTTTCCGGATTTTCCATAAGTTGTTGTGAATTTTGGATCATTATCAGAACTCTTCCATACAGCAAGTGCTCCACTTTGATCTACATTATTTACATTTGTTGTATCAACAGCATCTTTATTATCATAAATAGCGATAACAGTATTCTTGTTATAAGTCATACCTTTGGCCATCGTGTCATTAAATGTATAAGTAGACAGATATGTGGTAGAAGATGTGATGTGTGGTAATTTAGAGATAAACTGATAATCGAGCTTTTCAGCTTTAGAAGCCGTTACTGTGCTCTGATATTTATATTCATCTCTTGCTTTTGTGAATGTTTCTAATGAGTCTGCATTTGCTGTTGTTACATTATCCTGATCAGGATTGTTTCGAACTCTTTTATCAAGAGTTGGTATGCCTGTCTCATTTTTAGGATAACATACAACATCATAGAACCAATCATCACCTTCATCATCTGTAGATGGTAACTGAACAAACCAAGGATTTGTTGTATAAGTTACATCTTCTGGGACTTTTGTTTCAACGATCAGATAAAGGCCTAATGGCAGTTTATCTTTTTTTGTTACACCTTTTGCATCTGTCAGATCCATAGCTGTTCCACTTTTTCCCATATAAGCTTCCAGTTTATCTTTTGTAACTGTGTTATCTTCCAAAGCTTCAGCTAATTTCTGATTAATGATCTGAGATGTAAAGTAAACCTTGCTTCCTTCTGTTTTTGCAGCGTCATCACTGGATAATCCAATAATCTTCTGCAATTCATCTGGAAGTTCATAGATCATCTGAACTTTTCCATTTTCACTTTGCTGTTCTACATCACCTACTCGCAGATAGCTAAATTCTACGCCTTTGATCGCGTATTTTTTTAAAGCATCCTCTGCTTTCTGATCCTGTTTTCCTGTTGAGGTAAACTGATTCAGGTCCACACCATTTTTTTCTGCAGCTGTCATATCATATTTGTGGATCGTTAAAGACCCTGTTCTGGTTGAATCAATGACATCTGATTGTGCTGCAAAAGCGGGAACTGTTGGTACAGCAGCCATTGCAACTGCCATACATGTGTACATAACTTTTTTAAATACCTTTTTTAAACCCATATTTTTTCTTTGATAGCCCCTTCGGCTATCTCCTCCTTTCTTAAAAGATACTTACACTATAAATATGAAAGTTTTCGGCAAAAAAAATCATGCTTTGGAGTATATCTTATCCCCTACTTCAAATATGAGAGATATGAAAAAAAAAATATTTTTACATATAAAAAAACAGGCCATTTTCTGACCTGTTCCTTCTTGTTGCCTTATACCAAAATGTTTCCATTTGGATCTGCTGGTTTAATTAGAGCGAGAATTGCTACAACTATACCAATGACTCCTGGAATTCCCGTCCAGAAAAACAGAACACAAGCAATTGCTTTTCCAATCTTTCCAGAGTAGAAATACTGAGCTCCAAACGATCCAAGTAGAAATGCAAATAGGCAATATGCGATCTTGTTGACAACCTTTTTTCCTTCTGTTGCAACATACTCTCCTGTATGCACACTATTTGTCATGTTGATATTGATCCCAGCGTTTGATGTAGATGTTTCTTTTCTCCTTGTCACAATGACCTGATCTTTATCTTCAAAGACATCTACCAGGTCCTCCAGTTTTGGAGTAAAATCAACATCGCATCTTCTGACTTCCTTAATTGTTCCATTATCCATTCCAATTGTAATGATTTCTTCTGTGATCTTAATTATTTTTCCCTTTGTCATATTTCTGTTCCTTTCTATTTTCCTTTGACCGCACCACAGCTGCATTCATATCCAACAAGTTCTTTCTTTGTAGATGCCTGCTGATCTACGACCCACATTTTAATTTTTTCATTATCTTTCTGTTCAGATTTTTCAATTGTTTTCTTTACGATCTTATGATTGATGCAGCTATGATCCCATCCACCGTTTTTCAAGTAATCATTGTAAGACATTTCATTCATTGTATGAGTTCCAGCAGCAATTGCAGCTAAATATTCTTTTGTCAGATTTTTGCCACAAGTATCACAGACATCACAATCGAACTTCATATTGTAACTGAATTTTCCAGTATCGGTCCACTCCCAATGTCCTTTTTCTTGATATTGAACCGTTTTGTAGACTGGTTTTTTGTACAAGTGTTTTACTTTGGATGCCTTTTTCGCATACAATTTTTTGCCATTATATGCTTTGATCGTGTATTTTACCCCCGCTTTTGTTTTCGGGATTTTTACGCTATATCGTTTCTTTTTGATTTTTGAACGATATGTTTTCTTTCCAATTTTTACTTTAACAGTTGTTCCTTTTTTTACTTTTCCTTTGATTACGGTTGTACTGTCATATACCTGATTCGCTGTTAATTTTGGTGTGGCAGCAGATACATTAACTCCACCGAACACACTAGTAACTGCCATCATCATTGACAGCATTCCAATTGTTATTTTCTTTTTTCTCATGTTTCTTTTCCTTTCTTAATTAATGTTTTGTTTTCGCATTCTGGACAAACGATGTAATTTTGCCAGGAATTTTTTGTGAATCGTGAACTACTCGGTCATTGAATGGCCGATGATTCCCGCTTTTCATCCTAACTTAATTTGCACACATCAATAGGTAATAGCTTCCATTTTCAAACGTTGTGAATTCTATTATATAGTTGTTCCAATTGTTTTTTCTCATTTTGTCGTTTTCTGTACATAGCAGCAGATTTTCGTAATTCTGGACGATAGACTGCTCTTCTTTCAATATCAGCATCCATCCTATTGATTATATGTATTGTTTGCATGCTTAATCCGTACATATCATCACATCCTTTTAATACTTTATGACGTTAACTTATTCTTTAATGATTTCATATTTTTCTTTCATCACGTCGTTTCCAACGCATCACAGAAGATTTTTTTAAGCTAGGATCATACATAGCTTTTTGTTTCAGCGCAGCATCTATTTTGTTGATTTTGTGCATTGTATTTAATCCAATTCCGTACATATTAATCTCTCCTTAGCAATGTTTTTGTTGATATGATTGTTGAATATGATGTGTTTACAATTACACTCCCATTGTAAGTAAGCACAAAGGATTTTTACAAACAAACTGAACAAGCGCCTTTAAAATTTCATGACCAAGTTCTTCTCCAAATACTTTTCCTAGCTGCTGATCCAGATCTGCATATACTTTTAGATCTTTATCATCGCATTTTGTTTCAGGATCTTCTTCATGTAATTCCTCTTTTTCCTGCTCTTTTTCTTCTTTTTCCTCACCACAAGTGCAGTAAAATGGATTTTCACATTCTGCTTTCATTTCCTCATTTTCAAGATTTAGGACTTCTACGTTCATCAGCATGATATCATCATATCGATGAAGATCTTTAATTGCCTCATTGACATGCATCAGAACCTCTGGCTGATAGATTGGGCAGTCTAAAATGATCGGGATCGTAGAATTGATCTCCTTATCTTCTTTGTTTTTTCTTGCTTTATATGTTACTAAATAATTATATTCCATATTAAAATACTTCCTTTCTGATTTTTTCTTTCTATTACAAATATGAGAGATTTCAGAAAAAATAAAATTCATATATAAAAGTGAACTACTCCCACCTAAAGAGGTCGGAGCTTCCTGCTTCATTCACCGCGGTTA
>ERZ773169.774-NODE-774-length-34649-cov-7.839250_pt1 | contig 34649 bp, 37 predicted proteins | sample MGYA00580536_ERZ773169 | MGnify/ENA primary metagenome ERZ773169 (study PRJEB29015, sample SAMEA2737814) | human gut metagenome | biome: human gut; feature: human-associated habitat; material: faeces | place: China | collected 2012 ... | reverse complement strand
TTGTAAAGGGAATTATTTTTACCTGTACATTTTTATGGATCACAAGAAAACGACGATAAACTTTCAAAAACAATGTGTGTAATACAGAACAGCAGAAAGAAAAGATTGCGGAATGGATGTTTCAGGCAATCAGAGAGTATTATATGAAAAAATGCACTTTTCCGAATGACAAACTACATCATCCGGAACTTGCCGGAAAGCCAATGGCAGTCGGTGGTGATCCGGAGGCAAGACATGGAATTGTGCTGACTGCGAATTATATTGCAAAGCGAGCCGGAGTAAAAACAGGTATGGCATTGTGGCAGGCAAGGCAAGTTTGCCCGGAAATAATTTTTGTACCGCCTCGCACGGATCTTTATTTGAGGTTTTCCAGAATGGCACAGGAGATTTACAGTGAATACACGGATCAGAGAGGATTTATGTATCAAGATAAGATACTGGCACAGCTGAATGCTAAGGAACACATGATTTATCCACAAGCATATTTTCATGAATAGGAGAGAGCAGGTGTTTTGTAATGACAGCTAAAGTGTATGTAGATGTCCTGGCGGTATTCAGCCGGGAAGGAGAATTGATCCCTACAGCGTTTGTCTGGGAAGATGGACGTAAGTATAGTTCCGCTTAAGAGACGACGGTCAAACCAGGAGCTTTTGGCAATGTGCAAACGAACGGTATCTTTTTTGCAGTATTGATGCCGTCGTTAAATCCATCGGCAACACCAGCCTCATATTCTGCTTTTCTGAGTTTTCGTTCTTCCTCTTCTTTGTCGTATTCGAATATACTCATCGAGATCACCTCCGATTTATTTGCACGAAGAAATTCAGAAAGATATGCTTGAAAATAATATTAACGCATAACTCTCATTATTTTAATATATTTTTAAAATATAATTAAAGTCAACATAAACAATAAGAACCTAGACAAATCTTCCAAATGGTACATTGTATCCGGCTCCGCTTCGTGGTAGACTGTTTTCATAGTGATTTTTATGAAAAAAGGGAAGGAGTGTTTTTATGGGAAGTAAGATAAAAACAATACAGATTCTTCAGGCAGCAGGCTATATCCTTCTGGGACTGTTTCTGGTGCTGAAGCCTGATACCAGTGTGCGGGCGATCTGTTATGGCTGCGGCGTGATTGCGGCGGCATACGGACTTCTGCATGTGCTCCAGTGCCGGAAAGGTAAGGCAAAGGGCGAACTGATCCTCGGTGTGATCTTTATTGCACTTGGCATGTTCTGTCTGATCACGCCGCAGACGGTGGTATCGTTTTTGCCGTTTCTGCTTGGCGTGGTACTGATGCTGGACGGTATCAGCAAAATCCAGAGAGCACTGGATCTGCGTGTGTTGGATGCAATCGGCTGGGGCAAGCTTCTGACGATCGGGATTCTTTTGATGATCGTTGGTGTGGCTTTGCTTTTCAACCCATTCGGGGCTGTGAAGATGACGATGGTATTCTTCGGAGCCTGCCTGCTGATCGACGGGGCACTGGATTTGTTATTTTTGCTTATCGTTTTGTAAGATGTCAGGGTAAAAAGGTTCAAAAGTCGGTTTTTTCTTGTAAGAAAAGACATTTAACTTTGACATTTTTGAAATTCCAGGAGTGTGATCTATGAAACCGGAACTTGACAATCAGTCTGTTCACCTCTATGTGAGGGTATATAATTATTACAAACAGCTTATTCTGTCGCAACAGCTTGCACCTGGAAGCAGGCTGCCGTCGATCCGGCGGTGTGCGGCAGAATTGCAGATGAGCCGGACAACGGTGGAGACGGCATACATGGTGCTTGCGGCAGAGGGCTATATTATTTCCAGGCCGCAGAGCGGATTTTATGTGACGGACATCGGCAGGACGCGAAAAACGGCAGAATTTCAGAAAAGTGCCGATCAAAAAGAAAAGAAGCCGGTGCTTTACAATTTTGCGTCTGCAAGTGTTGACAGAGAAACCTTCCGGTTTGAACTGTGGAGGCGGTATATCAAAAGTGCACTGCGGCAGGATGAGCGTCTGCTCTCTTATGGAGAACCGCAGGGAGAATACGATCTGCGGGAGGTTCTGTGCAGATATTTGCAAAACAACCGAAATGTGGTTTGTACGCCGGAACATATTGTGATCGGAGCGGGTGTTCAGAGCCTGCTTCACATTCTGTGTCCGTTGATTGAGGGACGTAAAAAAATTGCGTTTTATAATCCGGGATTTCGTCAGGGGCGTGCCGTTTTTGAGGATCATGGTTTTGAACTGTGCGATCGAAAACAGGAGCAGCCGGATGTCTGCTATGTGTCACCTTCGCAGGCGACTGCCTGGGGCGATGTTCTTTCGGTCGGAGAGCGGATGAAGATACTGCGTGAAGCATCTGAAAAAAATATTTTGCTGATCGAGGATGACTACAACAGTGAATTCTGTTATTATCATCATCCATCGCCGTCCATTCAGGGTCTGGCGGGCGGAAACGGAGTCATTTATCTCGGAACATTTTCCAGGCTTTTGCTGCCGTCGATCCGCTTAAGTTTTATGGTGCTTCCGCCGGATCTTCTGGAAAAATATCAGAGACGCAGAGATTTTTATAATCAGACGGCATCCAAAACGGAACAGATCGCATTGTGTCAGTTTATCCGGGATGGTCATCTGGAAAGTCAGATTCGTAAATCCAGGAAACACTATTTAGCGAAAACAAAAATTTTGTGCAGTGAAGCGAAAAGGATTTTTGTAGAAGAGGCAAAAGTTACGGCCGGGGAGACCGGATTTGTAAGCCTTCTGGAAATTTTCGGAGCAGGAAATCTGCGGGAAGTTCTGTACAGAGCAGAAGAAAAAGGTTTTGCTTTTTTATCTGCGGATGAAAGTGAGCAAGGGATCCGTCTTGCTCTTTCCTGTGCAGCAGTTCCGGTGGAGAAGTTTTCAGAGGCGTTACAGCTGCTGAAGCAGTGTTTCTGAATTTTGCAATGAGATTTAAAAATGCTTTCGATGGAAATACCGTTTCGCATGCAGATGTGGTGATGCGAAAACATTATGAAAGGAAAAGAAAATGGCGAGACAAAAGAATAAAATATTGATGTTTTTGTTTTCTCTGATCCCGGGAGCAGGACAGATGTATATGGGATTTATGAAGCAGGGATTGTCTTTAATGACAATCTTTGCAACGTTATGTGCAGTGGGTATCTGGCTGGATATCAAGCCGCTGCTTTTCTTTGCACCGATCATTCTGCTGTACAGCTTTTTCGATGCAACCAACAAGAATTCGATGGACGCAGAAGCGTTTAAAAAATTGGAGGATCATTATCTCTGGGGTGATGACTGGATGGAGTGGAGCGAAGGCTTAAAGGACAGCATCAGCAGACGGGATGGTAAAAAGGCCATGGGAACGGTTTTGTATATCGTGGCGGCGTGCATGATCTGGAGTGTTGTCAAATATTTTGCGGACATCATCTACGGGCCGACCAGTCTGCCAGGTGCTGTGATCGCAAAGATTCCGGTTGCTGTTGTTGCTGTATTTGTTTTATGGGTAGGCCGCAAACTGATGAAGAGTGCTTCTGATGAAGAAAAAAGATTCTATCGTGGAATGCCGTATCCGTATGCACAGAGCATGGGGATCCATATGAACGGTGAGCGTATGCCAAATCCATGGGAGCGTGTGTGGAGTGATCCGCAGAGAATGCAGCATCCGGAGCAGGAGCCGGTCAGAGAAACGGTTGTGGAAGAAGCTGCAGCTGCACAGGAAACCGCAGAAAAAGCAAAAGTAGAACTTCGCAAAGAAAACGAAACAAAAGAGGTTGTGAAACCACAGGAAGAAAAAGCGGGGACTGCACAGGAAAATGAGACACAGACAGGCACAGAGGAAACCGATGTGGTCGAAGAAGTGGCAGAAGCTGAAAAAGAAAGAGAAATCAAAGAAACGCTTGAAACCATGGAAGCGGAAGCTGCTGTGGAAAAATCCTGAAGCATGTTTTTGTGTTTCTGACAGCAGAGCTGAGCAAGTAGCGAAGCGGATTGTGAATGTCCGCTTTACCTGAATAGTTACAAAAATCCCTTCATAAGATACAGTAAACGGACGGACTTATGGAGGGATTTTTCTGTCATTTCTACTCTTTTTGTCGATGTATATGATACCGTTTGTTCTGCTTTACGTTGTCGGTTATGCCTTTCTGAAAAAGAGAGATGCATACGGTGATTTTGTGCGTGGTGCCGGGGAAGGAATCCACACGGCATTTGCGATCCTGCCGACACTTGTCGGTCTGATGACAGCCGTAGGGATCCTGCGGGCATCGGGTTTCCTTAAATGGCTCTCGGATATCCTTGGCAGGCTTTTTGCCGGAATCGGATTTCCGGTGCAGCTTGTGCCGCTTGCAGTGGTGCGTCTGTTTTCCGCCAGTGCGGCGACCGGATTTCTTCTGGATATTTTTAAAGAATTCGGGCCGGATTCCAAGATCGGAATCATTGCATCACTGATGCTCAGCTGCACGGAAACGGTATTTTATACGATGAGCGTTTATTTTATGGCAGCAAAAGTGACAAAAACACGGTATACGCTGGCAGGTGCACTGCTTTCTGTTTTTGCCGGGATTGCCGCCAGCTTTTTTCTTGGAAATTTTCTACAGCTTTAAGGACCATTCCTGGCAGTTCCAGACGGTTGTCACGATATCCTGATAGAATTCCGGCTCATGGCAGATCAGCAGAATACTTCCCTTATATTCCTGAAGAGCTTTTTTCAGTTCTGCTTTTGCGTCAACATCGAGGTGGTTGGTCGGCTCGTCCAGCAGCAGAATATTGCTCTCACGGTTCAAAATCTTGCAGAGACGTACTTTTGCCTGCTCGCCGCCGCTCAGTACACGCACCTGACTCTCGATGTGTTTGGTGGTCAGACCGCATTTTGCCAGCATGGAACGGATCTCGTACTGTGTCATTGCCGGAAATTCGCTCCAGATCTCTTCGATACAGGTCGAAGTGTTCTGCGTATCGGACTCCTGCTCAAAATAACCGATATGCTGATAATCGCCAAGATGCACTTCGCCGGAATACGGTTTGATCAGCTGCAGAATGCTTTTCAGAAGCGTGGTCTTACCGATACCGTTTGCACCGGTCAGGGCAATGCGTTCGCCGCGTTCCATGCGGATATTTAACGGTTTTGTCAGCGGTTCGTCGTAACCGATCACCAGATCGTTTGTCTCGAAGATCATCTTTCCGGAAGTACGGGCCGTTTTAAAGTGAAACTCCGGCTTTGGTTTTTCACGATCCAGTTCGATGATGTCCATTTTGTCCAGTTTTTTCTGGCGTGCCATCGCCATATTCCTTGTAGCGACGCGGGCTTTGTTGCGGGCAACGAAATCCTTGAGGTCGCTGATCTCCTGCTGCTGGCGGTTGTAGGCAGCCTCAAGCTGGGCTTTCTTCATGGCGTAGACTTCCTGGAATTTATCGTAATCGCCCGGATAGCGGTCAAGTCTGCAGTTTTCCATATGATAGATCAGGTTGATGACGCTGTTCAGGAACGGAATATCATGGGAGATCAGAATAAAGGCATTTTCATAATCCTGGAGATAGCGTTTCAGCCATTCAATGTGCTGCTCATCCAGATAGTTGGTCGGCTCGTCCAGAAGCAGGATGTCTGGTTTTTCCAGCAGAAGCTTTGCCATCAGTACACGGGTACGCTGTCCGCCGGAGAGGTCGGTTACATCACGGTCAAGCCCAAGCTCTTCCAGACCGAGTGCACGGGCAATCTCGTCTACTTTTGTGTCGATCATATAGAAATCGTGCTGCTCTAAAAGCTCCTGATATGTGCCGGTCTCGGCGAGCAGACGTTCCATTTCTTCCGGTGTGGCATCGCCCATCTGTTCATACATACGGTTCATTTCCGCTTCCATTGCAAATAAAAACTGAAAAGCAGAACGCAAGACATCACCGATCGTCATGCCCTTTTCCAGGACAGAATGCTGATCCAGATAGCCGACACGGACATTTTTTGCCCATTCGACCGTTCCCTCATCCGGTGTCAGGTTTCCGGTGATGATATTCATAAACGTGGACTTGCCTTCTCCGTTTGCACCGATCAGGCCGATATGTTCGCCTTTGAGGAGACGAAAAGAAACATTGTCGAAAATCGCACGGTCACCAAAACCATGCGTCAGATTTTTTACATTTAAGATCATAATTACTCCTGTAAAATTTTGTGAAGTTATGAAAGTTATGAGATGCCATATGAATTGTTTCGTACTTCGTACTTTCACAATTCTTTCTACGCTCCGCTTCGGTCGGGGCGGGTTCCAAGGTCTTTCATCCACTTATGAGCAAGCTCATGTGGATTTAGATCTTTTGATCCTGGCATTTTATGATGTTGGGGTCAAAAGATGCCATACGAATTGTTCCGTACTTCGTACTCCCACAATTCTATCCAATATTCGCATATCGTGAAGCTTACGCTCCACTTTTATGCTCATATCGGGGCGGGTCATTAAGCCATAAAACCACTCCTGTGCAAGCACATCGTGGTTTCAGGCTTTTGACCCTGGCATCTTATTATCTTACCATAAAAGAAAGGGGTTGCACAATCGAAAAAAAAGGAATATCCTTACTGCGATTCTTGTGATAAAATAACGGGTACAAAAAGATTTTTGGAAATATATAAGGAGGTACATATGACAAAAAAACAGCTTGCGCTGGAAGTGATCGAGCGTTTAAAGAAGGAATATCCTCTGGCAGACTGTACGCTTGATTATGATGCGGCATGGAAACTGCTGGTTAGTGTCCGGCTTGCGGCACAGTGTACGGATGCCAGGGTAAATGTTGTGGTTCAGGATCTCTATGCGAAATATCCGGATGTAGATGCTCTTGCGGAAGCGACACCGGAAGAGATCGAGGCGATCGTAAGGCCATGCGGTCTTGGAAAAAGCAAGGCACGTGATATTAGTGCATGCATGAAAATGCTGCGTGATGAGTACGACGGCAAAGTGCCGTGTGATTTTGATGCGATTTTAAAGCTTCCGGGCGTGGGAAGAAAGAGTGCAAACCTGATCATGGGCGATGTTTTCAAAAAGCCTGCGATCGTCACGGATACGCACTGCATTCGTCTGACAAACCGTATCGGTCTGGTAGATGGGATCAAAGATCCGAAAAAAGTCGAAATGGCACTCTGGAAGATCATTCCACCGGAAGAAGGTAGTGATTTCTGCCACAGACTCGTTTATCATGGCAGAGAGGTCTGTACAGCGAGAACAAAGCCTTATTGTGACAGATGCTGCCTGGCGGATATCTGTGCAAAAAATGGAATTTAAAATATGGAGGTAGTAAGGAAATGAGAAACGCAGCAACAGATCTGACAGAAGGTACACCTTGGAAGATTATCATGCGATTTTCGATTCCATTATTTTTTACGTTTTTACTGCAGCAGTTTTATAACATGGTAGATACGATCGTTGTAGGCCAGTTCCTTGGAAAAGATGCACTGGCGGGCGTTGGTTCTACCGGGGCGATCAATTTTATGATCATCGGATTCTGTATGGGACTTGCCAATGGTTTTGTCATTCCGGTCGCACAGCGTTACGGGGCAAAAGATTATAAAGATATGAGAAGGTTTGTGGCAAACAGCATCTGGCTGACTGTTTTTTTTGCGGCGATCATGAGCATCACAGTCTGTATTTTATGCCGCAGCGTGCTGATCGCCATGAAGACACCGGCAGATATCCTGGATCTTGCATATGATTATATTTTTATCATTTTTGCAGGGATACCGATCACACTTGCCTACAATCTCCTGACCGGGATCATCCGTTCTCTTGGGGATTCCAAATCGCCGCTGATCTTTCTGCTGATGGCAGCAGTGGCAAATATCGGATTTGATATCCTGTCAGTAACGGTTTTGAAACTCGGCGTTTGTGGACCGGCTTTTGCGACACTGCTTGCACAGGCATTTTCCGTGCTACTGTCTCTGTGGTGTATAAAGACAAAGTTCCCGATCCTGAAAATGGAGCCGGGAGAATGGAAATTGCATGGCAAACACATCGGTATCCTCTGTAAAATGGGTATTCCGATGGGACTTCAGTATTCGATCACAGCGATCGGCAGTGTCGTGCTTCAGACCGGTATCAATACACTTGGTTCGGCAGCCGTTGCCTCGGTTTCGGCGGCATCGAAGCTTTCGATGTTCCTGGCGTGTCCGTTTGATGCGATCGGTTCGGCCATGGCAACTTACACCGGACAGAATGTCGGGGCAGGCAAGATCGAGCGTATCGGTCAGGGATTAAAGGCATCCGTTCTGATCGGTATCACATACTCGATCCTGATTTTCCTGGTCATGCTTTTTTCTGCAAAATATTGGATGCTTCTGTTCATAAATGCATCCGAAACGGAGATCATACATAATGCAGTGCTGTTTATTCTTGCAAACAGCGGATTTTACATTGCACTTGTTTTTGTCAATGCGGTTCGCTTTACCATTCAGGGAGCAGGATTCAGCACTCTGGCAATCCTTGCAGGTGTCATGGAAATGATCGCAAGAGCCATTATCGGCGTGATCATGGTTCCGTATCTGGGATTCGCAAGCGTATGTTTTGCCAGTCCTCTGGCATGGATCATGGCAGACTGTTTCCTGATTCCGGCGTACTGTCATGTGATCCGAAAGCTGAAACAGAGAAGGGCACAGGGTGTGCCAAATATGTAGATTTTGTTAAGAAGTGTTAAGAAAAGTTGACATTAACCGCATCTTCATTGTACAATGAAAAAGGGAGTGGACTTGAAACACACTGAAAATCAGAGAGAAAAGGGGGATTTTTCATGTATAATAAAAAGAAAATTGCGACATTACTGGTAATCGGAATGGCCGCAATGTTTATGATGAACGGCTGCCAGAAAAAGGCATCTGAGACGGAGACGACGAAACAGACGACAGCTCAGAGCGAAAGTACTGCACAGACCGAAGCAGCCACAACATATACCTCAGAGAGCAATTCATTTTCTTTTGATCTTCCGGATTCTGCATGGGTGGCGACAAAGGAAGGCATTGAGAATAAATGGGCATTTATGAAAGAAGGCGTCGGCACGATCCGGATCACGCACAAAAAGTCAAAGATCAAGGAGAAGAATCTGCCGCAGTCTCAGGAAGATGCGATTGCTCTTTTAAACGATATCCAGGAGAATGCATTTTCTCAGGTAGAATATAAAAAAGACAGCACCAATGGTACAGAGCTTTATTATTATGCTGCATCCACGCAGGACGCAGATCTTGGTTACGTTTATCTGATCAAGTATCTGATCAATACGGACACCGAGAGTTATACGATCACGGCAAAACTGACATCCAGTGACAGTACGGTGCAGCAGGCAGTGAAAAGTGCCGTTACCAGCTTCAAAGTTTTAAATGATGACAGTAAAAAGACAGATTCTGATGCAAACTCCGGATCTTCGGCAGGCGGCAGTGCATCTTCAGACAATGCAGATAACAGCTCTGCTCCGAAAAATACAGAAGACAGTGCTGCAGACAACATTTCCGGCGAAAGTACAGGCGATTCTTCCGGTGCATCGACCGATGAGGAATACCGCTATTTCTTTGATGCAAACGGAAATACGATCTACGCTTATCCGTCTGAGGACGGCAGCTGGCGTGATGATAACGGAACTTCTTATATTTTCTTGGAAAACGGCGTAGAAGATTCCAACGGCAAACAGTATTATTATGATCCGCCTCAGGGAAGAACAGGTTCCGGATCAGAGTCGGATTCTTTGACAGGTTCCGGCAATTCTTCAGATAATGGCATGGTCATTGGTTTCTATGATATCAATGGAAACTATCAGACAGCGACACAGGATGCAAACGGAAACTGGATCGGCAGTGATGGAAAAACCTACACTTTCGATGAAAAAGGGGCAACAGACAGCGACGGCAATTTCAGCAAATGGTAAAACAGGATAAAAATGGGATATAAAGGAGTGTAAATATTATTATGAAAAATAAGGCATTACATTTTATGGCAGCAGCAGTCCTCTCATCGGCTCTTCTGATGACAGGATGCGGCAGCCACAGTGGGGATACGAACAGCAGTACAAGACAGACCCAGGATCAGACACAGCGGGGAGCAGGTCAGGATTCTGCCCAGACTTCAGCCGCAGAGGATCAGAATCAGGCATTGGATGACCAGAATCAGAGCCAGGATACGCAGACACCGGAAACACATCCGGATCTGGAGACAAGAGTGGAAACAGAGGTAGTGCAGCAGCCGGAAACACAGGCACCGGATACCGAGAATAACATCGATAATCCGGCAGCCGATAATGGTAAAGGCGATACCAATGGCTTCTATGATGATGGCGGAACCTGGATCACCGTTCACAAAAACAGCCAGGGACAGTGGGTTGATGAAAGCGGTATGACCTACCAGTTTGGCGATGATGGCGTAACCGATCAGAATGGCGTTTTCTATCCATATTAAACCGGTTTTTGATTGACATTATATCTGCGAAAGCGTAGAATATGGAAGTCAAAGAAGGTAACAACCAGAATGGAGGAGTATAGATGAAAATGAGATCAAAAATCGTAACTTGTCTGCTACTCGCTCTGTCCATTTCCTGTCTGGCTACCGGCTGTAAAAAGAAAGCACAGGAAACTGAGACGAGCAGCGAAACGATTCGTGTTACAGAGAAACAGACAGATAGCGAAACAGCAAAGAAAGCTACAAATACATCCACAACATTTAAATCAAAAGATGGCAGTATTTCTATCAAACTTCCGGATGACACCTGGACAATGAAAAAAGAAGGCACAAAAGAATGGACCTTTGAGTCACCGAACCAGGGAACGATCACGATCGTACATTATTCCGGAGATGAGACGAACGGACTTGTTTTTCCGTCCTCTGAAGAAGAAGTACTGAATAATCTGGAGAAAGCCGGAAAATCCAAAACCGATTATGCAGTTGTAGAATACAAGAAAAATACCATGGGTTCTTACGAGGCATATCACACAACCATCAAATGTAAGAGTACAAACAGTAAGTATGCGTACTCGGTAGCGTATAACCTGGTAGGAGATGAGGATATTTATTCGGTCAATGGTCAGGTTATGCAGGATGATGCAACGGCAATGGAAGCGATCCGTACTTCTGTGGAGAGTCTGAAACTGCTGAAAACATCGAGCACAACAACATCTGAGACTAAAAAGAATAATACAACATCTTCCGAGTCGAACAGTACAACACAGTCCGAGTCCGGAAGCACAGCTTCTACCGATGGCAATTCTGATTCCAACCACAACGGTCAGTATGTTTATGACAGCAACGGCAACGCAGTTTATATCTATCAGGACAGCGACGGAAACTGGGTAGACAGCAGCGGAGCGATTTATTATTTTAATGCAAACGGTATCACAAACAGCAACGGTGCAAGCTTTACCTACAATCCGCAGGGTGGAAACAGCGACAATAACAACAACGGCGGAAATGGCAATAACGGCGGTGATAACAACAATAACAACGGCGGAGCTACTCAGACCAACAGTTTCTATGACAATCAGGGAAATCTGATCACAGTTTATAAAAACAGCAACGGAAACTGGGTAGATGGAAACGGCATTGTTTACACCTTTGGTCAGTATGGTGTAACCGATAATTACGGCAATTATTATCCATATGACAACAGCGGAAATAATAACGGCAACAACGGAAATAACGGCAACAATGGAAATAATGGCAACAATGGAAACAATGGTAATACCGGTGGAAACACAGGTGGAAACACAGGAGGTAATACCGGCGGCAGCACCAACGGTTTTTATGATGACCAGGGCAATTATATTTCCGTGACACAGGATGCAAACGGAAACTGGGTAGACAGCGGCGGAATGCAGTATACATTCGGTAACGATGGCGTAACCGATGCAAACGGAAACTTCTATCCATACTAAAAACAGAAAAGTGCAGAGACGCACATCATGTAATCATGCAGAATATACAAAGGACAGCAGAGAAAATCTGTTGTCCTTTTTACGTTAATTGGAAAAGATTCAAACTTTTATAAGTGGTGGGCAACAGATTTGTCTGAGTGGGGTTTCATTTTCGAATAGTAAGATTCTTTACATGGATTTTACATGGCATTGCAGAGGATTTGATCTTGTGGCAGTAAAATAAATTTATGGTTAAAGGTATAATGCTATTTTTATGGGATTTAGCCCAGGTCTCACGTGCGTCTGGCTTAAATGCACGCAACGAAAAAGCTGTTAAGGGCATCACATTTTATTGAGGAGGAGAGAATAATAAATGAGAAAATATATGAACCGGGAACTGTCGTGGCTGAAATTTAATGAACGTGTTTTGGAAGAGGCGGAAAATAAAAAAGTGCCGCTCTGTGAAAGACTGAATTTTGCAGCAATCTATCAGAGCAATCTTGATGAATTTTTTATGGTGCGTGTGGGATCACTCGTAGATCAGATGCTTTTGAAGAAAGATATCCGTGATAATAAAACGAATCTTACACCGGAGGAGCAGATCAAAAAGATCCTTGCGGAAGTCGGAAAACTGAACCGTAGCAGAAATGTCGTTTACGATGAAATCATGGAAGAACTGGAAGAATATGATATCTGCATCACGGATTTCAAGAAGATGAATGAAAAAGAAAGCGAATACGTTAAACGCTATTTTCAGGGTGAAATCGCACCGATCATTTTCCCGACGATCGTGGCAAAAAGACAGCCGTTTCCATTTTTGCGAAATAAAGAAATCTATGCAGTCGTAGTGCTGGAGACAAAGAGCGGAAAAGAGAAGCTGGGGATCATTCCATGCAGCAGTGGTATGTTCAAACGTCTGATAGAACTTCCCGGCAAACGCGGCACTTATATTCTGGCAGAAGAAGTGATTCTCCATTATATGCCGGAAATCTTTAAGGGTTATCGTGTAAAAGCAAAATCACTGATCCGCATCACCAGAAATGCAGATATTGACGCAGACGCACTGTATGACGAAGATCTGGATTATCGTGATTTTATGGTGGAAGTGATCAAACAGAGGAAAAAACTGGCTCCGATCCGTCTGGAATTGTCACGGGAAATGGATGGTGAAGTGATCAGTACTCTGTGTCATTATCTGGATCTTGACCGTGACTATGTTTTCTATAATGAGGGACCGCTGGATCTGTCATTTGTCTATGAAATCCAGGATAAACTGCGTTACGTGCCGGAACTGTTCTATCAAAAACGGATTCCGCAGAAATCTGTGCAGTTTGAAGAAGGCAGACCGATTCTGGATCAGATTCTGGAGGGGGACAAATTTTTATCTTATCCGTATGACAGCATGAAACCGTTTCTTACGATGCTGCATGAAGCTGCAAACGACAAAGATGTCCTTTCCGTAAAAATGACGCTCTACCGTGTGGCAAAACAGAGTAAAGTGGTGGAAGCTCTGATCGAGGCAGCGGAAAATGGCAAGGAAGTGCTGGCACTTGTAGAATTAAAGGCAAGATTTGACGAGGAAAATAACATCGAGTGGTCAAGAAGGCTGGAGCGTGCCGGATGTCATGTGATCTATGGGCTGGATGGATTTAAAGTACATTCCAAACTGTGCCAGATCACCAGAAAAGCCGGCGATGAAGTGCAGTATATCACGCAGATCGGAACAGGAAATTATAACGAAAAAACAGCGTGCCTTTACACAGACCTTTCCCTGATGACAGCCGATACAGAGATCGCAAAAGAGGCGAGAAGAGTTTTTCAGGCACTGGCGATGGGAGAAATCGTAGAACACACAGACAAATTGCTGGTAGCACCGCTCTGTCTGCAAAATAAAGTGCTGGCGATGATCGATGATGAGATTGCAGCTGCACTTGCCGGAAAAGATGCTTATATCGGGCTGAAAATGAACGCACTTACTGACAAAAAGATCATAGACAGGCTGATCGAAGCTTCCTGTGCCGGAGTAAAGATTGATCTGATCATCCGCGGTATCTGCTGTCTGATCCCGGGCGTAAAAGATGCAACGGAAAATATTCGTGTGATCAGCATTGTAGGAAGATTTCTGGAACATTCGAGAATTTATATTTTCGGAAGTAAGGGAAGAGAGAAAGTTTATATTGCGTCAGCCGATTATATGACGCGAAATACCTTAAGACGTGTGGAAGTCGCAGCTCCTGTCTGCGATCCGGCAATCAAGGAACGTCTGCTTGAGATGTTCCGGATCATGTTAAATGATAATCAGAAGGCTCGCCATGAGGATTCGGAAGGAAATTACAGAATCCCGATGACGATCGAGCGTCCGGTGGATGCTCAGGAAACCTTCTATCAGCAGGCGTATGAAGCAGCAGCGTCAAAAAACGTGTGACGGCGACTGTTTTGCGTTCGATTTGAAAATGTCATTATAGATGGAATTTCCGGGAAAACAGATTTTCCTCGCCGCAGGGCAATGAACGCAATGTGCTCCATCTGGACTGCCACGCGGAGGCATTTCGGCATAAAAAAAGGACACCGCAATTTTGCGGTGTCCTTTTGTATAAGCTTTTAAAAAGTTTGATTTCGGCAGTCTTATTCTTATTTCTGAGGACCAGCGGAAACCAGAGCTTTACCGGCAGCATTTCCTTCGTATTTAGCAAAGTTCTTGATGAATCTGTCAGCCAGATCTTTTGCTTTTGTTTCCCATTCGGAAGCATCAGCGTATGTGTCACGTGGATCCAGGATAGCTGGATCAACGCCTGGCAGTTCTGTAGGAACTTCGAAGTTGAAGTATGGAATGGTCTTTGTAGGAGCATTCTTGATAGCTCCGTTCAGGATAGCATCGATGATACCACGAGTATCTTTGATGGAGATACGTTTGCCTGTTCCGTTCCATCCTGTATTTACCAGGTATGCTTTTGCACCGCTCTTTTCCATTTTCTTAACCAGTTCTTCTGCATATTTTGTAGGATGCAGTTCCAGGAATGCCTGGCCGAAGCAAGCTGAGAATGTCGGAGTCGGTTCTGTGATACCACGTTCTGTACCAGCCAGTTTAGCTGTGAAACCAGACAGGAAGTAGTACTGTGTCTGAGCTTCTGTCAGGATAGATACTGGAGGCAGTACGCCGAATGCATCTGCGGACAGGAAGATTACGTTCTTCGCAGCCGGTGCAGAAGAGATCGGGCGAACGATGTTCTGGATATGGTCGATCGGGTAAGATACACGAGTATTTTCTGTTACGCTCTTGTCAGCGAAGTCGATCTTGCCGTTTTCGTCCAGAGTAACGTTCTCAAGCAGAGCGTTACGTTTGATTGCATTGTAGATATCCGGTTCGGATTCTTTGTCCAGGTTGATAACTTTTGCATAGCATCCGCCTTCGAAGTTGAATACGCCGTTGTCATCCCAGCCGTGCTCGTCATCACCGATCAGCAGACGTTTCGGGTCTGTAGAAAGAGTTGTTTTACCTGTTCCGGACAGACCGAAGAAGATTGCTGTGTTTTCACCGTTCATGTCAGTGTTTGCGGAGCAGTGCATGGAAGCCATGCCTTTCAGCGGCAGGAAGTAGTTCATCATAGAGAACATACCTTTTTTCATTTCTCCGCCGTACCATGTATTTACGATAACCTGTTCTTTGCTTGTGATGTTGAACATAACAGCTGTTTCAGAGTTCAGACCCAGCTCTTTGTAGTTCTCAACTTTTGCTTTGGAAGCGTTGTATACAACGAAATCCGGCTCGAAGTTTTCCAGTTCTTCAGCAGTCGGTTTGATGAACATGTTTGTTACAAAGTGAGCCTGCCAAGCAACCTCAACGATGAAACGGATTGCCATACGGGTGTCTTTGTTGGCACCGCAGAAAGCATCTACTACGAACAGTCTCTTGTTAGACAGTTCTTTGATAGCCAGTGCTTTTACAGCATCCCATGCTTCCTGAGTAGCCGGATGGTTGTCGTTTTTATATTCATCTGTTGTCCACCATACAGTGTCTTTGGAATTCTCATCTTTTACGATAAATTTGTCTTTCGGAGAACGACCTGTGTAGATACCAGTCATAACGTTGACAGCACCCAGTTCACTTTCCTGGCCTTTTTCAAAGCCTTCCAGAGTAGGTTTTGTCTCTTCTTCGAACAACATCTCATAAGATGGATTGTACACGATCTCAGTAGTTCCAGTGATGCCATACTTGCTTAAATCAATTTTTGCCATCTGATTAACCTCTTTTCTTTTATACTTAAAGTTAAAGAAATGATGCCCACTTCTCTATCATCATTATACATATTTACCCGGCAAAATCAATAAAAACTTTCTGAACTTTTTGCTGAAAATGTATGAAATCTGCTGTTTCTGAATGAGTTTGAACGAATAACAGCAAAAAAAGCGGGGAAGAAACGCCAGATCATGCACGAGAGTTGCTCAGTTTTGAACGTTTAGTCAGGCGAACATATAAATAGAATATTTTTTTCATGTGAAAATTATATAATGATGCCAGGGTCAAAAGGTCTAAATGTCGTTCCTGCCTGTACGGGAGTGATTATGTGGCTCAATTTGTGGTAATTGTGTCTTGCACAGTTTGAGAAAGTACTTTAAACTTAGCAGATGTAAAAATGAATATTAGGAGGTAAAACAAATGGCACTGAATAATATAGGAAATATGATGAAGATTATGAATGCATGGAATATATTTAAAAGAAACCACCCGAAATTCCCGGCATTCTGCAATGCAGTTTCCAAACGGGCTTTAAAGGAGGGCAGCATCATGGCGATCACGGTTACCACACCGGATGGCGAAAAGATTGAGACGAATCTGAGAATAAAGGCAGAGGATCTGGAGCTTTTGAAGGAACTGACCAACTGACAGAGTGCGAAAGAGGATTGTGAATGTCCGCTTTGCATCAAAGACTGAGATTGCTCAGAGTTTCTGAAAAAGGAGTGAAAATAAAATATGAATGATATAAAGCGGCTGGCAGGATATATCGGGTCATATAAAAAAGATATGATGCTTGGTGCTTTGATGGTAATGATCGAGACAGCGTTTGAGCTTGTCATTCCGATCATGATCGCGGATCTGATCGATGTCGGGGTGGCAAACCACGATCTTGCCTACATTTATTCCAAGGGCTTTCAAATGGGGATCTGTGCACTTCTGGCTCTGGTGACGGGGCTTCTGTATGCACGGTTTGCAGCGAGGGCTTCTTATGGATGGGGAGCGAAGATCAGGGAGGCAGAATATGCAAAAGTGATGCAGTATTCTTTCTCAAATCTGGATCATTTTGATACCTCGTCTCTGATCACGCGAATGACCACGGATGTCACGGTTCTGCAGAATCTGATCAATTCCGGCTTCCGTCCGGTGACGAGAGGGCCGTCGCTTCTGATCCTCGGCATCGGTCTTTCTTTCTGGATGAATCCGAAACTTGCCATTGTTTTTCTGGTGTGTACGCCGGTTCTTGGCATTGTTTTATTTCTGATCGTCCGGAAAGTGGCTCCTATGTATACAAAGCTTCAGACAATCGTTGACCGCCTGAACCATGTTGTGCAGGAGGGTGTGACAGCGATCCGTGCGGTCAAGGCGTTTGTCCGCGGAGAGTACGAAGAAGAAAAATTTGATGCAGTAAATACAGATCTGAGTGTTTCAAGTGAACAGACTTTTCACTATGCGGTGCTGAATCTTCCGGCATTTCAGGTTGTCATGTACAGTGCAATCGTACTGATCATGTGGTTTGGCGGAAATATGATCTTAAGCGGTAGTCTTAAGGTTGGTGATCTGACCGGATTTTTAAGTTATGTCATGCAGGTTGTCAACGCTCTGATGATGATCGCAAATGTTTTTCTGCTGCTGACGAGATCTCTTGCCAGTGCACATCGTATCGCAGAAGTGCTGGATGAGAGGATTGTTCTGAAGTCTCCGGAAAACGGGGTACAGAAGGTCAAAGATGGAAGCGTGGATTTTGAACAGGTATCTTTTAAATATCACAAAGATGCGAAAGCGTATGCACTGTCAGATGTTGATCTGCACATCAAGGCCGGGCAGACGATCGGTGTGGTCGGTGGAACCGGATCCGCCAAAACGACGCTCGTGCAGCTGATCCCGAGGCTTTATGATGCGACCTGCGGCACGGTGAGAGTTGGCGGTGTGGATGTAAAAGCATATGATCTTCATGCACTGCGGGCGGCAGTCGGAATCATTTTGCAGAAAAATGAGCTTTTTTCCGGAACGATACGTGATAACCTGAAATGGGGCGATCCGGATGCAGATGACGAAAAAATCTGGCATGCATGCCGTGTGGCATGTGCGGATGAGTTCCTGGAGCGTTTTCCGGACGGACTGGACACCATGCTTGTGCAGGGAGGAAATAACCTGTCCGGCGGGCAGAAACAGAGACTCTGTATCGCAAGAGCACTTCTTGCCAATGCGAAGATTCTGATCTTTGATGATTCTACCAGTGCAGTCGATACGGCGACGGAAAAGAAGATCCGCAAAGAGCTGGAAAAACTTGGCGATGTGACAAAAATCATCATTGCACAGAGAATTTCTTCTGTGATCCATACGGATCGGATCGTGATCCTGGATGACGGTAAGATCCATAATATCGGAACGCATGAACAGCTTCTTAAGGAGGATGCAATTTATCAGGAAATTTATGCTTCTCAGATGAAAGGAGGAAACAGCGATGGCATCGAAAACGAAGAATGTTAAACGGCCGGAAAATATGCAGCACACACTGCGGATTTTTGTTTCTTATCTTGGACGGCATAAATTTATGCTTCTGATCGTCAGTATTCTGGTAACGGTAAGTGCCCTTGCAAACCTTCTTGGAACTTACATGATACGTCCGGTTGTCAATAATCTTGCAAATGGGGATCTGCATTCACTTGCCATCGGAGTGCTTGTGGCAGCCGGCATTTTTGCCATTGGAGCACTGGCAGCCTGGGGCTATTCTCAGACGATGGTAAAAGCTGCCCAGCAGGTTGTTTTTGATATTCGAAGAGATTTGTTTGCACATATGCAGACACTGCCGCTTCGCTTTTTTGACCAGAAGCGACACGGCGATATCATGAGTCTGTTCACAAACGATATTGATACGATCGCAGATGCTCTCAATAACAGTTTTGCGATGGCAATCCAGAGTTTTATCCAGATGATCGGAACCCTTGTGATCCTATATATCCTGAACTGGAAACTGTCGCTGATCGTGACGGTCTGCTATGGCATCATGTTCTGGTATATGAAATTCAGCGGAGCAAAAAGTAAGGTTTTTTATGCGAAACAGCAGCAGAGCCTTGGTGAGCTGGACGGCTATATTGAAGAAATGGTCAGCGGTCAGAAAGTAGTCAAAGTCTTTAATCATGAACAGGCAAGTCTTCAGGAATTTCTGGAGAAAAATGAAAAACTGCGAAAAGAAGGAACCGGTGCACAGTCTTATGCGGCAACGATGGTTCCGGTAGTCGTAAGTATATCTTATATTAATTATGCAATCGTGGCAGTTCTCGGAGGAATTCTGGCGATGCGTGGGATGGCGGATGTCGGAAGTCTTGCAAGTTATCTGGTGTTTGTGCGTCAGGCGGCACTCCCGATCAATCAGTTTACACAGCAGAGCAATTTCCTGCTCTCCGCACTTGCCGGAGCAGAGCGGGTGTTTGATGTGATGAATCTGGAGCCGGAAGTGGACGAAGGGGATGTGACGCTTGTCAATGTCAGAAAAGAAAACGGCATCCTGAAAGAATGTCAGGAAAAGACTGGAAAATGGGCATGGCGTTCAAAAGATGGAGAACTGACAATGCTTCGCGGTGATGTCCGTTTTGAAAATGTTGATTTTGGTTATACGAAAGAGCATATGATCCTGAAGAATATCAGCCTGTATGCAAAACCGGGACAGAAAATTGCTTTTGTCGGATCGACCGGAGCCGGAAAAACCACGATCACCAACCTGATCAACCGCTTTTATGATGTGCAGGGAGGAACGGTGGTTTACGATGGAATTGATGTGCGAAAGATAAAGAAAGATGCACTGCGACACTCTCTTGGCATCGTGCTTCAGGATACGCATCTGTTTACCGGAACCGTAGCGGATAACATCCGCTTTGGAAAACTGGATGCAACACAGGAAGAGATCGAGAGGGCGGCACGCATTGCAAATGCACACTCTTTTATCAGACGACTGCCAGATGGTTACGATACCATGGTGACGGCAGATGGGGCAAATCTTTCCCAGGGACAGCGGCAGCTTCTGGCGATCGCAAGGGCAGCAGTAGCCGATCCGCCGGTTCTGATTCTTGATGAGGCGACATCCTCTGTTGATACACGAACCGAAGAACTGATCGAAAAAGGCATGGATCAGCTGATGGAAGGAAGGACCGTGTTTGTCATCGCACATCGATTAAGTACCGTGCGAAATGCCAATGCGATCATGGTACTGGAGCAGGGGAAGATCGTCGAGAGAGGGGATCATGCAGAACTGTTGGAACAGAAAGGGAAATATTATCAGCTTTATCATGGAATGTTTGAGCTGAGCTGAAAGTTATAGGTTTTTCTTTTTCAGTGCAGAAAATGAAAGGAAAATGTTATAGAGTGCCGGACGCAAAAAGACAGGGCACGTGACACGCATCGTTTCCTGTTCGATTTGTGCCGTCTATGATCCGCCGTTCGCTGGAACTCGCAGCTTCGCTGCTCAGACACCGCTCGGCGGCGGAAACTAGACACAAATCTCACGACGGAAACTTGCTACCGTCACTGTACCGCTGTCTTTTTTGCTGTCTGGCACAATCTACATTTCATATCTTTTCTTTTTTACTGTATTGAAAGAAGAAATAGCCTCCGGCGGATTGCAGAGGTGCACATTAAGAAAATCTCTACCGTAAATTTTATTTGCCGTTCTGAAAATATATCTGCTCTTCTTTTATCGGGGAATAGCGAATCAGTTCTTTTGCTTCCAGGTTTTCTTTATGCATATCAACGGCACTGATCTGATGATTATCATACGTCGTGTAATAATAAATCCCTTTATCGGCATTGCAGCAGGAGGTGTAGATCGTGATTTCATATTTTCCTTCGGCAACTTCGCAGCAGCCTCTGCTCTGTTCCACGGAACCTAAAATATGGAAAAACTGGCTTACACTGGAAGCTTCGCTTTCATCAGAAATAGCGTGCATTTTGGTGAACGCCACGCGGATGAAACGCGACTGAGAGGAGAGGTCTCCCGGAAGTCCGAGTGCCCCCATGCCGCGGCTGTAAGTGTTCAGGTTTAATTTATCGGAGAAATGATTCTCCGGTGATTTGGCGGAAAGCTGCATATAATTGTTGAGCTGAAACAGCTGCATGTCAAACGGTGGATTGTTGGTCAGTACACCGACCGGATTGTCATAAATTTTCATGCCATCTGCAACACATTCTACGGTGATGCTTTCGCTGCGGTCAGCGATCAGCCAGTGCAGGCTGGATGATGGAAACTGGTCGCTGAACGGTGTGTCACATAAATTTATGCGGCCAAGAAAGCTCCTTACTTCTTTTACGGTGGCACACTGTCCTAAAATCCATGGAATAAATTCAAAAGATGCGATATTTTCTTCTGAATCAGAAAGCGGCTGGTAATGAGCATTTCCGACAAAATTCAGTCCTGCCATGCCAAGTCCTTTTTCGTTGATGGCATCGTAATAGAGCGGATAATTGTCGGCACAGCACGCCATGCCAATCAGTGCATAGTGATTTTCTAGTGTTTTTGTGTGGCGGAAAACGAAAGGATAGTTTCGTGGTGTAATGATGATCTCATCACCATAGGAAAATTCATAGTCTAAAGTACGTCCGAAATAAAAATCTTTTGTTTTATAAGTTGCTGCGGTACACATATTCAATTCCTCCAATATCATACATTTTGATGTGTGAAAAATTCAGAGCATCTCATTTTTTAAAACAAATTCGTTTTTGTGAAAATCTAAGATCCCTTCTTTTTTCATACGGGAAAGTTCTTTTGACAGGGCACTGCGATCCAGATTCAGGTAGTCTGCCATTTGCTGCCGGTCGAACGGAATCTGAAAACGATGGTTGCCGTGTTTCCGGGACTGTGCGGACAGATAGGTCAGCAGTCGGCTGCGAACTGTTTTTGAAGAAGTGCAGAAAATCCGTTCTGAGAGCATCAAATTTTTGCGGCTGCACATTGCAAGAAGGCTGCGTTGTATTTTCGAATACCAGGAAGAAGTGCAGTTTTTTTCCTGTAAAACTTTCAGATTCAAAAAAAGAATTTCGCAGTTGCTGGCGGCAACGGCATCTACCATCATCGGTTCCCGGCACAGGGCATAGGTTTCTGCAAAAATATGTCCTTCATTCATATTTCCCAGAATGCTCTTATTTCCCCAGAAATCAATGTTTTCTACATTTACGCTTCCAGATAAAACAATGCCGATTTCAGAAACAGTGGAACCGGTAGAAAATATAATATCATTCTTTTTGTAAGAAGCCGTCCGCAGACAGCCGGAAGTCTTCATTTGTTCCAGTTCCTGATCGGAAAGGCTCTGAAACAGAGGCAGTTCTAAAAAGTTCATAAAGTCTCCTGTCAGGTCAAAACAACAGTATGCGGAAAAATAGTACTGTTGACATTTAACGGTATTTTGATTGTGATTCAGTGGTTATAACCACCGATTTTTCTCAGATGTTATGTTAGGATCAGGTCAAAGTCAGGCAGAGATTTTAGACCGAAAAAAATGGTTTGACAGAAAATCTGCTGGCTTTGTTCAGCATCATACTACACGGAAAACAGAAAAGCAAGGGGCACTGTGAAGATATGGACAGTGATTGAAAAAAATTGCTGTCTGCCCGGCAGTGAAAAAAGATTTCAGGTGTGATTATTAGGAGGAATATAGATAAATGATAAGAAAAATTATTGAGATAAACGAAGAAAAATGCAATGGATGTGGTTTATGTGCGAAAGCCTGTCATGAAAATGCGATTGGTATGGTAAATGGAAAGGCAAAATTATTGCGGGATGATTATTGTGACGGACTGGGAGACTGTCTGCCGACCTGCCCAACCGGAGCGATCACGTTTGTTGAGCGGGAAGCAGCGGCATATGACGAAGCAGCTGTGGAAGCAAATAAGAGAAAAAAGAACAGGCAGTGGCCGATCCAGATTCGGCTTACGCCGGTCAATGCCCCTTATTTTGACGGGGCAGATCTTTTGATCGCAGCAGACTGTACTGCGTTTGCATACGCAAATTTTGCAAAAGAGATCCAGAAGGGAAAAATCACGCTGATCGGATGTCCGAAACTGGATCCGGTTGATTACAGTGAGAAACTTACGGCAATCCTGGAACAGAATGATGTGAAAAGTGTGACAATCATAAGGATGGAAGTGCCATGCTGCGGCGGAATTCAAAATGCAGCTATGACAGCAATGAAAAAAAGTGGTAAGTTTATACCATGGCAGGTGCTTACAGTGTCGGTAGAGGGAGAAGTTTTATGAAAAGAGCAGTTTAAAATGTAGCTGGTCGTTGTGTTCTAGGCATCGTCTTCATCGTGAGATTTGCTGCCGATTATACCGGCAACCACAGCAACCACGCAGGAAACGATCACAGCCGCAAGGACGGCGATAGAGATAATAGCAATGATCATATAAATTCCACCTTTCTTTTCGGTTTGAGAATGGTAATGCCAGAGATAAAGTACCCGATCGTCTTTTGACCCTGTCATCAGTGGAATTATTATAGCACAAAATCAGAAAAAAAACAGTGAAAACTTTACAGGAAAGAAAGAGAAGTGCTATAATGAGCAAAAATGACAATGGGATAAAAAGTTTTATCCAGGAATGATGGGAGGATTTAAAAATGCAGTTAGAAGCATTAAGAAAAGACATGGTAGCAGCTATGAAGGCAAAAGATAAAGAACGCAAGGAAGCAATTTCTTCTCTGGTTTCTGCAGTAAAAAAAGCAGCGATCGATGCCGGATGCAGAGATGATATTCCGGAAAGCATGGTTGATCAGGTAATTCTGAAAGAGCTGAAAACAGCAAAAGAACAGATCGATACCTGTCCGGACTCCAGACAGGACCTTAAAGCAGAATATCAGTTCCGTTACGATGTGATCAAAGAATATGCACCGGCTCAGATGAGTGCAGAAGAGGTTAAAGCTTACATTCAGGAAAAATTTGCCGAGGTCGTTGCTACAAAAAATAAAGGCATGATCATGAAAAATGTAATGGCAGATATGAAAGGAAAAGCAGACGGAAAAGTCATCAACCAGGTGGTTGCAGAACTCTGCAAATAATCATTCATGGAAAAAAACAAAACAAAAAAAGCAGCAGTCTGTCCGGTGGCGAAAAAATGCGGCGGATGTGAATTTCAGGGAATGCCTTATGCAGAACAGCTGAAGCACAAAGAGAAACGTGTGCGGATCCTTCTGGATTCTTTTGGAAAAGTACATCCGATCATCGGAATGAAAGATCCGTATCATTACCGCAATAAAGTGCATGCTGTGTTTGACCGTGACCGCAGAGGCAATGCGATTTCCGGTGTTTACCAGAAAGGCACACACAAGGTTGTTCCGGTGGACTCCTGCATGATCGAGGATCAGAAAGCAGATGAGATCATCGTCACGATCCGAGGACTTCTGAAATCTTTTAAAATCAAAACGTACGATGAAGATACACAGTATGGGCTTTTGCGTCATGTGCTGATCCGGCGCGGATTTTCTACCGGAGAGATCATGGTCGTGCTCGTCACGGCATCGCCGGTATTTCCATCCAAGAACAATTTTGTCAAAGCACTGCGAAAAGTTCATCCGGAGATTACGACGGTCGTTCAGAATATCAACGACCGGGGAACCAGCATGGTACTTGGAACACGAGACGTCGTTCTCTATGGAAAAGGATTTATCGAAGATAAACTCTGTGGCTGCACGTTCCGCATTTCTGCACAGTCGTTCTATCAGGTCAATCCGGTACAGACGGAGATCCTATATCAGAAAGCAATCGAAGCGGCGGGGCTGACCGGAAAAGAAACCGTGCTCGATGCGTACTGTGGGATCGGCACGATCGGTCTGATTGCAGCATCAAAGGCAAAACAGGTGACCGGCGTAGAACTTAATAAAGAAGCTGTCCGTGATGCCATTAAAAATGCAAAGCGAAATCAGACAAAAAATATCACTTTCTACTGCGAAGATGCTGGAGAATTTATGCTGAAAATGGCTGCAGAAGATCAGCAGCTGGATGTTGTTTTCATGGATCCGCCGCGCAGTGGCAGCAGTGAAGTATTTCTGGATTGCCTTGCAAAACTGGCACCGAAAAAGGTGGTTTATGTTTCCTGTAATCCGGAAACGCTGGCAAGAGATCTTCGCATTTTAAAGAAAAAAGGCTATCAGATGCAGGAGGCCTGGCCGGTTGATATGTTTCCGTTTTGTGATCATATTGAGACGGTCTGTTTGCTGTCAAGAAAAGATAAATAATAGCTGAAAAGTGGCGTATTTCCGGGCTTTTTGCGAGGTTAGTATCATCAGAGAAGCCTTGCGGAAAGCTCGGTTTTCTTGTATGGAAACATATCTACTTTTCGGTCTAATTAAAGAAAAAGTGGATAGTCGGAAAATTGCGGTAGGGTTTAGGCTGTGGATTAGATGTCATAGGTTGTGGCACTGGGATTGTTGTCAGAACCGACCGCAGTTTAAGCCTCTCGATACTAAGAGGCAGACTTGGCAGTGGAATAGATGACATTTAATGGAGAATTTAAACATGGGTCATTTTTTTGATTTTGGAAATATAAAAAATAATGAGAGAACAATAAGGAAGACATGGGATGAGTTTCGAGATGCACTAGCTATGGGAAATTTTTCATATGATGATATTGAAAAAGCGAAAAAATGCACGTTTCTTAAGGTCTATAATGATTTGTTTTATGATAACTTTGGGATTAAACATAGTACTTTAAAGTTGAATGCCCTTGATGGGACTTTAGTTGGCAGAGGGTGTATTCTCAAAAAAGACGAGATGCCTGAATATGAAAGATTTATACCGAAGAAAGAATTTATTAAAAATGATAATAGATTCAGTCCTCCGGGAGTAGAATGGCTGTATTTAGCACTCGGAAATGAATCAGATATACATCAATGTGCACAAGCTGAATGCAGAGCACATGTAGGGGATGAATTTGGATTCTGCCATTTCGCACTTGAAAAGGCTTATGGTGATATAAAGATTGTTGATTTAACAATTGCAGACGATAAAAGTTATGAACAGTTAAATCATATGCTTGAATCATACGGTAATGCACAAGTAAAAAAAGGAGTTAAGATAGCAAAAATATTAGGTCGAGTTCCTCAATATAGTGTGAATAAGACAGAATTCAAACGAATATTTACAGAGTGGGCTGTTTATACATATTCAAAACTGCTTTCAGAGCAGATATTTGAACCAATAGATGATTCGGCTGATAAGGGTATAATGTACGCACCTTTTCAGACTATGGCTCAGTATTATAGATCGCTTGGATATTCTGGTATTATTTATGGAAGTACGGTGTCGGAAGTTGGCCGAAACATTGTACTTTTTGACAAGGAAATAGCGAAACCATGTGGTTCAATTGAGAAGTATACGGTTTCTTGATTCGCAAAATTTACAAGGCCTATTATAGAAAATGATAGGAAGGTACTAGAAAATGGAGTATATAGGTATTGGAATATGTGTAATAGTTGTGGTGGCAATATGCATATTTATTATTCAACGAAAAAAGAATAATCAAGAGGTAAATGCAAGTGCGGATATCAAAACAAACGCAGAGAAACATGCGATAGCTGTTTCTGATGATGCACCTACTGAATTAACTATCGAGATGGAAATGCTTCCTGCAGAAGTCATCAAGGATGAGAATGCACTGGTTGAAATCACGGATAGTAAAGTCCTTGCTCATGTAAATAGATTTTTTGAATAAATTTAATTTAACAGAGGTATTGATAAAAAGTATTTAAATTGCCTTTTCGCGAAAAAAATACGTTCTGTTACGAAAAACAAAAGAAAGGTGTTTTGTAAATGGTATTGCTATCACGTATACGTGATAGCGTATAATAACAGTGATGACACCGTTTCTATGCTGGCGGATTACGCAAAATATATGAAGAAGTATACAGAAATGACTAAGAAAATGGATGATATTGAAAGCATGGATCTGAATGATGCTGAAAATTTATATTTTTTGGATGTTCAGACAAGAGTAAATGCAAAACTTGCAGAGATTCAATAATACTGATTAAAAAAATTTATATGTCTCAGAATCCCTTTACATACGTAAAAAAATGTATGTAAAGGGATTTTTGTGTCATGGTGACCGAAAATATAATTGCATTTGCTAATCGTTAATCAGATTATAGAATTCGTAAAATAATTGTACAGCTAAAATTTCCAATTGAGTCCGTTAATTACTGTCTGCCAAATATCTGCTTCATGGTATCTATGACAGTTGTAATGTGCAGTAAAGACAATATGGAAAATTGTGATTGTAACGGCAGCAGTTGATAAGATATAATCGAATTATAAGAGAAAAGCAGGAAAGGACGAGGTAAACAGTATGAGGGCAGAAGATGATCTTACATATCAGGAATATAAAGAAGGCGTTGAAGATGCCATGAGCTTGATAAAACATTCTGGCTGGACACCGAGGCAGGTCACAGACTGGATGACAGAAGAAGATAATGAACTGCTTATTGGCACATCAGAGGCACTTTGGATCATTTCTATCGGAGCTTATGAAGTGGAGCATGATATTCTGGAGGAGAGAGTGCTGGAGCAGTTGTCGTATCATATTCCACGCTATGAGATGGGAAAATACAACGACATCACGCCGGAAGAGCGGGAGCTTCTGGAAAAGGATATCGCATTTATCCGATCAAAGGTGGAACTGTGGAAACTGAAGAGTTATGAGGATTAAAGAGTGCAATATTGAAGAGATTATGTTGGAAGAGTATAGAGACTTTTCGGAAAGGTTATTTAGAAAAAATGAGTACAAAAAGGAAGTTGAGCAAGTAGACGGTAGATGATATACTTAAAACAATAACATAAAAATACAAAGGGGAAGAATGAGTTTGAAGAAGATAAAAAAAGCACTGACAATGCTTTTGACCGCATCTGTTGCGTTATCTGCTGCTGGATGTGGAAAAGATGTAGCGAAAAATAATATGACAGAGGAAAAGACTGTTGAAACAACAGTTCAGGAAAGCTCAAGAACTATAGTTCGATGTGGGACAACAAAAGGCTTTTGAAGATATACTGGAGTCCTGAAACGCAGGAAAAGGTTATTAATTCATTTGAATGATCAGATAATAAACGTGATGCAACTATATTTGCGGCTCAGACAGGATTAAAGATGGTGAAAATGAGAGGAAGAAGAAATAAAGAGCAGGTTAACAGATAGAATTTTGAATTCAAAAATATCTTTTAGAGATATCTTTGCGTGGAAAAGGAGTGACATCAAATGATAGATATATATACAGATAAAAAAGAATCAAAGGACTGGATTCTTCAAAACGACTTGTATTTCAATTTGAATACAGGTAATGAAGAAATGTCTCAAAATGAAATAAATCTCATTCAGCAAGTGGATGAGGCAAGGTTGACACCAGATAAGCACATTGAAACAAAATATGGACTAGGTACAATCCGTAATTTGTCATCCGGCTGCAAGACATTACTTAATATTGTAAAGCATCCTGATAAGGTGGTGAATGTAGAAGAATGTGGTCCGAATGTGCTTGAAATTATTTTTACTCTGGATAATATAAAGATTTATATGTCCAGACCAACGCTTTTTGATATCCCGGATGATGTGCAAATCAGATTCAATGATTCTGATATAGTGACCGGAGGGAGAGGATATAATGCCTGGTGGGGCAAGGAGTATGAAAGGAGAGAAGCAGATGATTTATAAAAATATTACATTTAAAGCTGATCCATTTTCATACAATCTGGAATTTGATGACAGAATAACTCTTGTTGGTGGAGATAGTGGTACCGGTAAAACTGTGCTTTATGAAATGTTAGAAGATTTACGATTAACTGATGAATATAAAGCTATAAAATTGTTTAATTACAAATCAGATCATTTCTCAGAGTCGATTGAAAAGTGCAGAGATAGTTTTATTGTGGTCGATAATGCTGATAATTTGATGAATGATGAGGTCAGAAGTTTTATTAATTTTGAGCCGTCGAATCAATATATGCTTTTCTTACGAAATTGCGATGGTCTCAATGTTTCTAATAGGAGTTTTAAGGTGCTGAAGTTTGACAATAATAGGATAACACTGGAAGAGGAGCTATGATATGAAATATTTATGGACAGAAGACACTGGTGCTGGACTCCATTCTGGAAGTTGGTCAATCAGCTTTTCTTTGATGATGCATTTGTGGTCGAAAGTAAAGAAAGTAATCAGGGCTTATTGGATGCGTTGGCGGATATAGACATGAAAGAGGACGATAAGTATTATATCGCATTTGATTATGTAGTTGATAATCAGGATATTCGTAACAAGTATCGTATGTTGAAATCAATAGCAGATAAGGCAGAAGGAAAGATCATAATTCTGGATATGATTTGTTTTGAATACCTGATTCTTGTTTTTGATAAGCTGGTGGCATGGACGGGTACCGGAAAGACAGATAAAATCAAGATTCGTGAAGAGGTATTGGCTGCAGTTGAGGACCACAGAATTAATTTGTCAAAGATTGATGACGAGAAGACTTTGCAGTATATAGCAGGTTTTAAGAGATATTCTACAGAACGTGTGATGAAGTCGTTAGTAGGTGAATTTACACAAAACGAAAAGTGGTCTGTTAAAGGAGTGCTTATGGGGGAATGTTGGTATAAGGATTGCTGTGTGTCGGAACATCCGGATAATCTGAGGTGTGGTAAGCCGGAAGTTGAGGATGGAAGTGAGAAGATGCGGATGCTGATGCAGTCGGAGGAAGTACATAAAATTATATCGATTATTATAGGATAAAAGAAAGAGGTAGTATGAGAGCAGAAGATGATCTGACATATCAGGAATATAAGGACAATGTTTTGGATTATATGATGCATTATGAGAGGCTTGGATGGGAACCGAGACAGGTCACAGACTGGATGACAGAAGAAGATAATGAGCTGCTTATTGGCACATCAGAAGCACTCTGGATCATTTCTATTGGAGCTTATGAAGTGGAGCATGACATTCTGGAGGAGAGAGTGCTGGAGCAGTTGTCCTATCATATTCCACGCTATGAGATGGGAAAATACAACGACATCACGCCGGAAGAGCGGGAGCTTCTGGAAAAGGATATCGCATTTATCCGATCAAAGGTGGAACTGTGGAAACTGAAGAGTTATGAAGATTAAAGAGTGCAATATTGAAGAGATTATGTTGGAAGAGTATAGAAACTTTTCGGAAAGGTCATTTAGAAATACAAAGGGGAAAAATGAGTTTGAAGAAGATAAAAAAAGCACTGACAATGGTTTTGACTGCATCTGTTGCGTTATCTGCTGCTGGATGTGGAAAAGATGTAGCGAAAAATAATATGACAGAGGAAAAGACTGTTGAAACAACAGTTCAGGAAAGCTCAAGTGAAACTATTTCGGATGATACAAAAACGACAGAGACAGCACAGTATGCGATGGAGAGAAGCGAAACGGAGAGTACAAAAGAAAGTGAAAGTATTCAGGATATCACAGAAACATATGAAGATATGTCGGAATATGCAATTGTTGAACCTGAAACAGAAGGGGATTTGACTTCAAAGCAGAAAAATGCTGTTAACATGTTAAATTATATAATGACGATAACTCAGGAAATCAACAATTCGAAAGAAAGTAGACTTTATTTGGAATCAGCATATTCTTCATTGATTAACAACAGTGATCCTGGGCTTATAGATACAAGAACCCAAGAGAGAATTACTAATATTTTAGATACACTTGAACAATATCGAATGATTGCTGAAAAGAGAGAGAGGTTACGATATATTTATGAACAAAATCGTGCACAGGCACTTCGTCAGGCAATACCAGATCCTGTTGGATTGCTTAGTGCAGTTTCATCTGGAAATATTTTAAAGTCAGCAGCGTCTGTTATTTATATGCCTGTTGATGCAACATCAAGCTATCAAAATGCTGTTACACAGACAGATTTGCAATATCTTCAGGATGGATGGCAATTGGAGGATGAAGAAGCACAGGAATTGCATAACAGCAGAAAAAGTACATTTGAGTATATGGTGGATATGGTTCGAGAGAATTCTCTGCCGGGAGAATATGCGTTAAATGAAAATGCTGTGAATGATTTTGTTGAGTGGAAAGATAAGACAAATCTTACCAGTAAAATTCAATGGCTTGAATCAAATGAGAGTACATACGAGAAATTTGGACCATTTTGGCTGGAACTGGCGAAAAGCTATTATGAATCAGAAGAGTATGATAAGTGTCTGGATGCGATTAAAAAGTATGAAGGGATTTCTGTCAAGATTTTTCGAAAGGATTACGACTATGCGGAAGCTCTTCCGATGGCGATTGTTTCTGCAAAGGAGATTAGGGATAAAAATGTATATATTCAAACAGCAAGAGAGTATAGTGAGGTGATTCTTTCCAATGCAGATGGTGAAAATTGGGCATTGCGGTACTTTGTAGCTCAGATATATCTTGATCTGTATAAACAAACGGGCAGTAAAGAATATCTGCAAAAAGCGTATGACATTGCACTGAATAATGTAAATGTTTTAGTTGAGTCTCAAAAAGAATTGAACTTAGCATACTTATCAGATATTCAGGAAGTTTCTGTAAATAAAGAAGCAGAAGATGAAGACAGAGAAAAGAAGGAAGTTAAACAATATAATAAACTCTTAAAGGCACAGAGAAAGGTCGAATTGCCTCCGGTTGATGAAGCTTTATATTTGAACTGTGATTTATTGTTTGCATTAGCAGAACAACTGGATATTTCAGTGGATGAACAAAAGAAAATAGATGCTATTTTGCATGAAAATGGGGAACCTGTTTTTCTTACACAGGCATTGGATGAAAAGTTTTGGTTCGAGTCAGCTGATAAAAAACTAGATGTTCAAAATATTGATATTGACTTTGATGGAAAGACATTGAAAATTCCGGCAGTGTGTATAGCAGATCGATCGCGGATAACAGTAAGTGTTGACGGTTCTTCTGGAAATCAAACCTTTCAGGATTGGACAGTAAAGAAAGTTTATAGACCGAAAGGAGCAGATTGTTCTGATTTTATAGTTATATTTACCAGCGAAACAGCTAAAAAATATAAATATGAATCAGGAGATAAAATTGCGGTGCAGATTACTCCGGTTGCAGAGTCAGCAGATGAAATTCTAGAGTATGATTATAAGGCGACTGTAATACAGAAAGCATTTGCATTTAAAACAATCTCTTTTGAGAGGGCTGCAAAATGAAAAAACGAATCATGGCTGTAGTCTTATCTATAGCAATATTATTTTCTGATTCGGCATCTGTTTTTGCATGTGACAGAAAGCAGACAGAGACCTATGTTTCTCAGATGTTGTTTGGTGATAAAGCGGAAAAATATAAGTCTAATGAGAAAGTACAGATGTTGATGAAGGCACTTTACCTTTGCTCAGAACAATATGACGACAATGATACAAAAGAATTAGACGCCTTAAAAAAGAAAAAGGTAAGTGGTCTGCCAAAATCAGAAGAAATTGAGATCAGTCAAAAAGAACTGCTCGAATGCTCCCATAATACCTGGGAATATAAATACAATGCTAAGGAAAAACAACAGAGATCCAGAAAAACAATTCTTCGAAATACAGTCAGCAAGGTATTTGGTGTTGGATTTTGGAATCGTTATTTCAAAAGAAACAAGGAAAAATATGAGAGTTTTGCGGCTGTATTATATTATATGCATATTCTGGCGGATTATCTGGCGGATGATCCGGATGCGACAGAAATAACATGGAAAAGCGGATTTGTTTCAGCATATGATGGAAAAGCGAGTGTTGAGATAAATGGTGGAATCCCTCAGTTTACCCAAAAGGAAAAAAATAGAAAAGATTATTTTCTTACATTCAGTAAGCTGGATTCATCCGGACGAGCAGGAACAGCCTTTGCAAATATTTCAAAAGATCATATGCCGGAAGCGGGATCAAGACAGCATATAGGAAACATAAAACCATCTGGATGGAATCAAAAGAAGTATGATGGTATTGTCAGCAGCAATCCGGGATATGTATATAATCGCTGTCATTTGATAGCACATCAGCTTGTAGGTGAAGATATAAAAGAAAATCTGATCACTGGAACACGATATTTAAATGAAGCGATGATACCAACAGAAAATGAAGTAGCAGATTATGTTCAAAAAACGGGAAACCATGTATTATACAGAGTGACACCGGTTTATAAAGGAGAAAATTTACTGGCATCTGGGATTCAAATAGAGGCATATTCAGTAGAGGATAAAGGGAAAGGAATTTCGGAAAACAGGTATTTTTATAATGTACAGCCTGGGATAGAAATAAATTACAACAGTGGGGAAAATTCATGTGCTGATACTACATTTCAGAAAGAAAAGATACTAAAGTTTGTTACCGTTGATTCAGGTGAAAAAGATCTTGTACATGAAATGAATAAACAACTGGACATACTTTTTAAGGATCAGAAAAAGTCAAAAAAAACGAATGACTATAACAGAATGATGAGTGCGATAGATGAAAATATCAGAAAAGTGAGAAATGTTGGAAACAAAGAAGAAACAGCAGGGAAGCAATATATTTTGCGTCGTGAGTATGAATATGAATATTATAAAATATTGAGGAAATATTTACCTTCTTTATTGGAACAAGAACAGTTTTTTAGCAACGTTTTTAGAGATTAAACAGCATTTTTCTGGATTTTATCCGTGTGTTATCAGCATTTAATTTCTGGTTTTTTCTGGTTATCCACCGTCATTTTGACAGTATGCCAAAATCTTACGATTCGCTTTTTACCCCATTTTCCGTTAAAATGGAAGTATCAAATTTTAACGGAAGAAGGTGCTCTGATTGACAAAAGATGAAATGAATAAGCAGTTACTACAGCAGGTTAATTCATTAACATCAACGGTAGATTCCCTGAATGCTACAATCAATGCACAAACACAGTTAATCGCTCAACTCAATCAGACGATACAGGAACTAAAGGAACAGCTTAATAAGAACTCCAAAAACAGTTCAAAACCACCTTCAAGTGATGGTTTCAAAAGCCCGCCCCAAAGAGTCTGCGAAAACCATCCGGTAAAAAGGCTGGTGGACAGAACAGACATCAAGGGACACATTTAGCGGTAATAACAGCTCCGGATAAAATAGTCAAACATATGCCTTCCGCATGTGAAGGATGCCCACATTATCAGATATGCAAGGGCACTAGAACTTCCAATCTGTATGCTGTATGGAGATACACGCAGAGGTGCTTTCCCTTCTGACGTAAAAGCAGCCGTACAGTATGGCAAAAACCTTCAGTCATTAGCTGTTGCGTTGAATACCGTAGGTGCAGTCAGCACCAAACGCACCCATGAGATCCTTTCCGGAGTATTTAACATTCCGATTGCAACAGGAACAATCAGCAGCATGGTAAAAAGATGTGCTGACAGTCTGAGTGAAACAGTAGGTAAGATCAAGGATAAAATGATCGGTTCCGCACTTGGACATTTCGATGAAACAGGAACCAGAGTGGATAAAAAACTCTGGTGGGTTCATGATGCCTCAAACTGTGAATACACCTATCTTGATATCAGTCCCAAACGTGGAAATGCAGGCATGGAAC
>ERZ773169.768-NODE-768-length-34837-cov-18.803807_pt1 | contig 34837 bp, 22 predicted proteins | sample MGYA00580536_ERZ773169 | MGnify/ENA primary metagenome ERZ773169 (study PRJEB29015, sample SAMEA2737814) | human gut metagenome | biome: human gut; feature: human-associated habitat; material: faeces | place: China | collected 2012 ... | reverse complement strand
GTACGGCCTCAAGCCCATTGCCACCCCGGAAGCCGACCTGCAGGCCATTCTGGGCAGACATTGAGCCTGCACTGTTCTCACTATAGCTACAACTGACCGCCGTACGCGGCGTTTCGCACAAGAAGCAGTGGAAAGCTGTTGTTATATTTGGTGCAGCTGTCACTTGAAGATTCTTCACGAGCCGCTATAATAAGTACCGGAACAAAGGCGTTCCGCAAGGGTAAAGTATGCCCTTGCGGGGCGCTTTTCTTTTTTGTCAGAATGCGGAGGGTGCCGCATCCGGTGAGGATTTTATTTGGTTTGCCCCGCCGCCCCAAACAAAGACAAAGCAGGCCCCCCGGCACCATGCGGAAGTGCCGGGGGGCCTGCTTTTGCAATATGGAGGAAAGCGGAGCCTTGCGGTAAACTCCGCCTCCGGGGATGGTTAGTCTTTCACCAGTTCGCTGTGGTCTGCCTCCACCAGCAGCAGGGTGGGCTCTTCGGTCCCACGGTGGGTGAGGTAGAACACCTCGCTGCCGCTGCCCTGTGCCAGCAGGTCGTTGATGTCAAAGCTGCTGGTCTGGCGATTGGTGACGAACTGGATGGTCTGTGTGCCGTGGTCCTGCAGGTAGCGCAGGGTGTTCAGGTCGCCGGTAAGGGTGGCCGTGTCGTAGGCACCGGTGTAGGTGCGCAGGGTGCCGTTCTGGCTCACGGTAAAGGGCTTATTCATGCCCTCGGCGTCCACCACCCGCAGCTCAAGGGCGCCGAAGGCTTCGGTGGCACCGCAGTTGGTGCAGGTGTGGGTGCCGTTGCCGTTGTCCACCCAGTTGTGGCCGGTGGTGGGGATGGTTCTGGTCTCCACATGGCTGGGGTCACGGTTGCAGATACGGGTCTCCACGCCCTCATTGGTGCAGGTAGCGGGGGTGGTCACTGTCCAGTCGCCCCACTCATGGCCCAGGGCGGAGATTTTTTCCGTTTCCTTCATGCCACAGCGGCTGCACTCCCCGACCTTTTCTCCATCTTTCGTACAGGTAGGAGACGTTTCCGTGTAGTGCCAATCGTGATTAAACTCCTGTTTCATCGTGTTTCCGTCGGGGACCCAGGAGTTATCAATAATTACGTCGTTTTTACCATACCGTTCATCAGACGGTTTTTCGTATTCATTTGAGCCTCTTCCGATGCCCTCTGATCCGTTGGTGCCTAAAGCCCCTGTCCCACTTACCAGAAGATAGTTTCCGTTCGCATCTTTTTTGCGGTTGCCGTTCTCATCCAGTTGGAACCGACCAATGACCGAGTTGATGATCCTTATCACGTTCTCGCCATTCCAGTCATCACCTCTGGTTCCGCCGCCGCCAATACCAGCACCGTAGGTCTTATACCTCGAAGGAGAACCTGATTTGGCAGACTCGACCGTAGCATTTTTGATCGTCACATGCGCATACGTTTTGTTTGGAGCGTAGGAATGGTAACCGTCACCAGCACCAGAACCAATGCCGGCTGCGCCGTTGCCGCCAACAGCCTCTTTCACCGTGGCTCCGTCGGTAATTTCTATCTCTGCGGAGCCGCCTTTATAGAGGACAGGGTCTACAGGATTGTAAGGGCTTCCACCACCAATGCCTGCACCAAGTTTGCCCTCGGCCTTATTGATGATGGTGTTTTTGCCGCGGATCTCGACCTTAGCATCTCCACCCATACGGCTCTCGTTAGGGTCACCGTAACTTTCACTGCCACCGCCGCCAATACCGGCGCCACCAAGGCCCTCCGCCTCGATCACGCCTCCGGTGATCAGCACATCTCCCCTGCCGCCATAAATGTCGCCCCAGCCGCCGCCTATACCAGCGCCATACTTACCCTCCGACTTGATATGACCGCCGGTGATGGTCACTGCACCGATGCGGCCATATATAGCGCTGCCGCCGCCAATGCCGGTAGCAACAATATTGCCGCCGTTGATGGTGATCGTTTGGCTGCGGTCATCCGGGTCTTTCTGATTGACCTTGCCGCCATCGCCCCAATAGCCTCCGCCGATGCCGGCAGCACCCTTGCCGCCCGTTGCCGTGATCTTTCCGCCATCGATCACGATACTGCTGGTACTTGTACTTCCTCCTCCTATACCAGCGCCGCTATCGCGGGCGTAACCACCGCCCGTAGCAGTCAGGCTGCCAACGTCCTTGACAGCATCGCCGGTTTTTTCGGCAGCAACTGCATCTTCCTCGGCCTTTTTCTCCTCACCCGTCTTCGCTGTGCCATCGTTCCTGAGGTCATCCCGGATGGTCAGTCTGCCGCTAGAGTCCTCGTCATTCTTTTCCAAGCCGGCATGACCCTCGCCGCTGGTCAGGACATTGCTGTGGTTCAGCTCAATGTTGACATCGCCTTCACCCGAAATTTTCATGGCGGCTTTGCTGTCGGATTTGATCGTTGCATTGTCCAGCGTGATATTGAGGGCATTTTTCTCTCCGGCGACCTTATTGATGATCTTGATGACATTGCGGACGGCAGTTGCCACCGCACTGGTAAGGGTCGTTGGGGCCGGGGCCTCATAGGTCATGATGCCCGCATCTGCATCCTCAGAGTCCTTGTTCTGGTTCTTCTGGCCGCTCTGGTCGGCTTCCGGGTCGCTCTGGTCGGCCTGGTCGCCCTGATTCTTCTGGTCGGCTTCCGGGTCGTTCTGGTCATTCTGGCTGTCCGGGCGGGAGACCTCCTGATCCGGCTGAGCGTCCAACTCCCCGGTATAGCTGATCACGGTGCCGTCCTTGTTCTCCGTTACCGTGGTCTCCGGGGCCTTGGTATCGTCCTTCGCAGCATCTGCAGCGGCCGTTGTGGTGGCGGCAGACTTTGTGTTGTCGCCGGTAATGGTGATCTTGTCGTCCTCTTTACCGTCTGAGAAATCGGTTGTTTTATCGTGACCGTCCACGCTGATGGTGATCTTTGTGCCGCTGCCGTCCGCCTCCTGCTTGATCTCCACATCGCCGGTGATCTCTGCATCGGACATATCAATGTTATAGCCAGCCGATGCAGGTACCGCTGCTGTAGAGACTGCCATACTCAGGGCCAGGGCGGCCGCCGCCGTCCGCTTCATGTTCTTTCGTAACCGCATAAATTTTTTCCCCCAATCGTTTTGCGGGTTGCCCGCTTTTTCTCATTCTACCCCCCACTCCATGTGCGCAAGAGCATTTTTTACCAAATTTTCTGCAGTTTTATGTGCATCTTGTGCGATAATTCGCCAAGATTTATGGACATCACGCCGAAAAGCATCAAAAATCATCCTCTTTTTCGGGAGTCCCGGGAAAACCGGTATCGTTTCCACAGGCCTCCAATTTTGCGGGAACCATAGACTGTCGATTTTGCGGGAACCCTCAAAGGCCTCCTGCCGGGGCCGTCCGGCGTTTTGGCCCGGCAGCAGCCTGCAAAAAGCCATACTTTTGCCCACCGGGTGTGTCTGTTTTGAACAAGAAAAAAGAGGGTCGGTGTACCCACATTTGGTGCAGCTGTCACTTGAAGATTTTTCAGCGTTCTGTATAATAATAGTTACCGGAACAAAGGCGTTCCGCAAGGGTAAAGTATGCCCTTGCGGGGCGCTTTTCTTTTTTGTCAGAATGCGGAGGGTGCCGCATCCGGTGAGGATTTTAGATAAGGATGGGAAAGTCTATGGAAAACTTTACAGAGCAGAAAAACACCCTTGGTCTGTATGACCCACAGTTTGAGCACGATGCCTGCGGCATTGGCGCTGTGGTAGACATCAAGGGCCGCAAGAGCCATCAGACGGTGGACGATGCGCTGTCCATTGTGGAGCGGCTGGAGCATCGTGCCGGCAAGGATGCGGAAGGCAAGACCGGCGACGGCGTGGGCATCATGCTGCAGATCAGCCACAAGTTCTTCTCCAAGGTGGCCGAAGAACTGAACATCAACCTTGGCAACGAGCGCGAATATGGCGTGGGCATGTTCTTCTTCCCGCAGAGCGAGCATCTGCGGGCGCAGGCCATGAAGCTGTTCGAGGTGGTCACCCGCAAAGAGGGCCTCGAGTTTCTGGCATGGCGCAAGGTGCCCGTGAACCCGGACGCCGTTGGCCAGAAGGCCCGCGACTGCATGCCTGCCATCTGGCAGTGCTTCATCAAAAAGCCCGCCAAGGTGAGCAAGGGCATCGATTTTGACCGCAAGCTGTATATCGTGCGCCGCGTGTTCGAGCAGGCCAGCAACGGCACCTATGTGCCCAGCCTGTCCAGCCGCACCATCGTTTACAAGGGCATGTTCCTCGTGCATGATCTGCGCCTGTTCTATGCCGACCTGCAGGACCCCGATTACGAGTCTGCCATTGGCATGGTGCACAGCCGTTTCTCCACCAACACCAACCCCAGCTGGATGCGCGCCCACCCCAACCGCTTTATCCTGCACAACGGTGAGATCAACACCATTAAGGGCAACACGGATGCCATGCTGGCCCGTGAAGAGAGCATTTCCAGCTCCATCATGCAGGACGACATGAACAAGATCCTGCCCATCATCAACACTTCCGGTTCCGACTCCGCCATGCTGGACAACGCGCTGGAATTTATGGTGATGAACGGCATGGATCTGCCGCTGGCCGTGATGATCACCATTCCCGAGCCGTGGGAGAACAACAAGAACATCAGCCAGAAAAAGCGCGATTTCTACCAGTATTATGCCACCATGCTGGAGCCTTGGGATGGCCCCGCTGCCATTCTCTTCTCGGATGGTGACGTGATGGGCGCTGTGCTGGACCGCAACGGCCTGCGTCCCAGCCGCTATTACATCACCAAGGACGGACGCATGATCCTGTCCTCCGAGGTGGGTGTGTTGGAATGCGAGCCGGATAATATTTTGGTCAAGGATCGTCTGCGCCCCGGCAAAATGCTGCTGGTGGATACCGTCAAGGGCGAAGTGGTGGACGACGAAAAGCTCAAGGAGTTCTACGCCAGCCGTGAGCCCTACGGTGAGTGGATCGATCGCAATCTGGTGCAGCTCAGCAAGCTGAAGATCCCCAATGTGAAGGTGGAAAGCTACACCGGCAGCCAGCTCACCCGCCTGCAAAAGGTGTTCGGCTACAAGTATGAGGATGTGAACACCATGATCCTCTCCATGGCCCGGGCAGGCGCAGAGCCTTCCGGCGCTATGGGCACCGACACCCCGCTGGCCGTGCTGAGCAACCAGCATCCGCCGCTGTTCAACTATTTCAAGCAGCGCTTTGCGCAGGTGACGAACCCGCCCATCGATGCCATCCGTGAAAAGGTGGTCACTTCCACCAGTGTATACATCGGTGCCCACGGCAACCTGCTGGAGGATAAGCCCGAGAACTGCAAGGTCCTCAAGGTGCACAACCCCATTCTGACCAACACCGACCTGCTGAAGATCAAGTACATGAATGTGCCCGGCTTCAAGGTCGCCACGGTCTCCATCAATTACTACAAGAACACCAGTCTGGAAAAGGCCATTGACCGCGTCTTCCTTGAGGTGGATCGTGCTTACAAGGAGGGTGCCAACATCATCATCCTGTCCGACCGCGATGTGGATGAATACCATGTGACCATCCCCAGTCTGCTGGCAGTGTCGGCGGTTTCGCAGTACCTGATCCGCACCAAGAAGAGCACTGCGCTGGCCCTCATTCTGGAAAGCGCAGAGCCCCGCGAGGTGCATCACTTTGCTACCCTGCTGGGCTATGGTGCCTGCGCCATCAACCCCTATCTGGCACATGAGACCATTGGTCAGCTCATCGACGAGGGCCTGCTGGATAAGGATTACTACGCAGCTGTGGAGGACTACGACAACGCCATCCTGAACGGCATCGTAAAGATCGCCTCCAAGATGGGCATTTCCACCATCCAGAGCTACCAGAGCAGCCAGATCTTTGAGGCAGTGGGCATCTCCAAGGATGTCATTGATAAGTACTTCACCGGTACCGTGAGCCGTGTGGGCGGCATTACCGTTGAGGACATTCAGGCCGATGTGGAGGCCCTGCACAATGCAGCCTTTGACCCGCTGGGTCTGGACATCAACATGGAGCTGGCCGACAGCGGTGCCCACAAATTCCGCAGCGGCAAGGAAGAACATCTGTTCAACCCCCAGACCATCCATCTGTTCCAGAAAGCCTGCTGGACCAACGATTACTCTGCTTTCAAGCAGTTCACCAGCACGGTGGACAGCATGGGTACCGACGGCGTGCATCTGCGCAGCCTGCTGGACTTCAACTATGCTCCTGACGGCGGCATTCCGCTGGAAGAGGTGGAGCCGGTGTCCAGCATCGTCAAGCGGTTCAAGGGCGCAGCCATGAGCTACGGTGCACTGAGCAGCGAAGCCCATGAGACCATTGCCATTGCCCTGAACCGTCTGGGCGGCCGCAGCAATACCGGTGAGGGCGGCGAGCCTGAGGAGCGTTACCACAGCGAGAGCAATTCCAAGATCAAGCAGGTGGCTTCTGCCCGTTTTGGCGTCACCAGCAAGTATCTGGTGAGCGCCGAAGAGATCCAGATCAAGCTGGCACAGGGCGCAAAGCCCGGTGAGGGCGGCAACCTGCCCGGTGCCAAGGTGTATCCGTGGATCGCAAAGACCCGCCACAGCACCACCGGTGTAGGCCTGATCTCTCCCCCGCCGCACCACGATATCTACTCCATTGAGGATCTGGCTGAACTGATCTACGACCTGAAGAACGCTAACCGCAGCGCCAACATCAACGTCAAGCTGGTGAGCGAAGCAGGCGTCGGCACCATTGCTGCCGGTGTTGCCAAGGGCGGCGCACAGGTCATTCTGGTGTCCGGCTACGACGGCGGCACCGGTGCAGCACCCCGCACCTCCATCAAGCACGCAGGCCTGCCGTGGGAGCTGGGCATTGCGGAGACCCACCAGACCCTGATCCTGAACGGTCTGCGCACCCGCGTGCGCATTGAGAGTGACTCCAAGCTGCTCTCCGGCCGTGATGTTGCCATCAGCTGTATGCTGGGTGCTGAAGAGTTCGGCTTCGGCACTACCCTGCTGATGGCCGAAGGCTGTGTGATGATGCGTGTGTGCAATCTGGACACCTGCCCCATGGGCATCTGCACCCAGAACCCGGAGCTGCGCAAAAACTTCCACGGCAAGCCGGAATACATCATCAATTATCTGACCTTTGTGGCCGAAGAGCTGCGCGAGTACATGGCAAAGCTGGGCGTGCGCACCATCGATGAACTGGTGGGCCGCACTGACCTGCTGCGCGTGAAGGAGACTGCATCCGGCAGCCGTGCTTCCAAGATGAACCTCGACTGCATCCTGCACAACCCCGCTATTGAGAACAGCAACGTCCACTTTGTCAAGGAGGACACCTACGACTTCCATCTGGAAAACACCCTCGACATGAAGGTGCTGATGAAGAAGTTCAAGCTGAACAGCAAGGCTGCACAGAGCGTGGAGCTGAATGTCTCCAACACCGACCGTGCTTTTGGTACCATCTTTGGCAGTGAGATCACCCGCAAATACGGCAACACTCTGCCGGATGATGTATACACCGCCCACTGCGTGGGTGCCGGCGGTCAGAGCTTTGGTGCCTTCATCCCCAACGGCCTGACGCTGGATCTTGTGGGCGACTGCAACGACTACATGGGCAAGGGCCTGTCTGGCGGCAAGATCGTCGTGCGCCCGCCCAAGGGCATCACCTTCAAGCCGGAAGAGAACATTATCACCGGCAACGTGGCCCTGTACGGTGCTACCAGCGGCAAGGCCTATATCTCCGGCGTGGCCGGTGAGCGCTTTGCCGTGCGCAACAGTGGTGCTACCGCCGTTGTGGAGGGCGTGGGTGACCATGGCTGTGAATACATGACCGGCGGCACCGTGGTGGTGCTGGGTCAGACCGGCAAAAACTTTGCAGCCGGTATGACCGGCGGCATTGCCTATGTGCTGGACGAGAACTGGGATTTCTACCAGCGCGTCAACAAGGAGACGGTAAGCCTTGAGCCCGTCGAGCACAAGTACGATGTTGCTACCCTGAAAGAGCTCATCCGTGCGCATGTGGAAGCCACCGGCTCCCCCCGCGGCAAGGAGATCCTGGACAATTTCAGCGAGTTTTTGCCCAAGTTCAAGAAAGTTCTGCCTTACGATTACGACCGCATGCTGCGCGTGATCGCATCCGTTGAGGAGCGCGGTCTGGATGGTGAGCAGGCGCAGATCGAAGCATTCTATACGGTGCAGAAGAAGAAGTAAGGAGGGCAGCGTCATGGGTAAGACAACAGGATTTATGGATTATACGCGCAAAACCAGCACGGATGTACCACCGCTGGAGCGCATTGAAAACTTCAACGAATTTCACGTCTGGCTCTCCCGCGAGGAGCAGCAGACGCAGGCGGCACGCTGCATGGACTGCGGTGTTCCCTTCTGTCAGGCCGGCATGATGATCGGCGGCATGGCCTCTGGCTGTCCGCTGAACAATCTCATCCCGGAGTGGAACGACCTTGTTTACCATGGCAAATGGGAGCTGGCCATGCATCGGCTGATGGCTACCAACCGTTTTCCGGAGTTCACCAGCCGGGTGTGCCCTGCCCTGTGTGAAGCAGCCTGCACCTGCGGCGATGTGACCGGCAGCAGCGTGACCGTGCGCGAGAACGAGCACGCCATTATTGAGACAGCTTACGCCAAGGGCTGGCTGCACGCCGCACCGCCGCCCTCCCGCACTGGCAAGAGCGTAGCCGTGGTGGGCAGCGGCCCCTCCGGCCTTTCGGTAGCCGAATACCTGAACAAGCGCGGCCACGCGGTGACTGTGTTCGAGCGTGCCGACCGCGTGGGCGGCCTGCTGATGTACGGCATTCCCAACATGAAGCTGGACAAATCCGTCATCGAGCGCCGGGTCAAGATCATGCAGGCCGAGGGCGTGGAGTTCCGCACCAACATGGACGTGGGCGGTGCGGTCGCCGCCGAAGAACTGCTGAACAGTTTTGACGCCGTGGTTCTGTGCTGCGGTGCCAAGAAGGCCCGCGACCTGAACGTACCGGGCCGCGACGCCAACGGCGTGCACTTTGCAGTGGACTACCTGACCAGCGTGACCAAAAGCCTGCTGGACAGCCAGTTTGCAGATGGCAAAGCCATCGATGCCAAGGGCAGGAATGTTCTGGTCATCGGCGGCGGCGACACTGGCAATGACTGTCAGGGTACGGCCCTGCGTCAGGGCTGCACCGATCTGGTGGCTCTGGAAATGATGCCTCAGCCGCCCAAGGAGCGTGCAGCTTCCAACCCGTGGCCGGAATGGCCTCGTGTGCTGAAGGTGGACTACGGCCAGACCGAGTGCCTTGCCAAGTTTGGCAAGGATCCCCGCGTTTACCAGACCACCGTGAAGGAATTCCTGAAGGACGATGCCGGCAATCTGACCGGTGCCGTGATCAGTTACCTGAAGCCGGAGCGGGATCCCGAGACCGGTCGCACCAACATGGTGCCCACCGGCGAAGAATTTACCTACAACTGCCAGCTGGCGTTCATCGCCGCAGGCTTTACCGGCTGCGAAAACTACGTGGCCGATGCATTCGGCGTTGAGCTGACCGCACGCGGCAACGTGGCAGACCACACCTTCAAGACCAATGTAGAAAAGGTGTTCGTCTGCGGCGATATGCGCCGCGGCCAGAGCCTTGTGGTCTGGGGCCTGCGCGAAGGCCGCGACTGCGCCGCCGAGGTTGACCGCTTTTTGATGGGCTACACCAACCTGTAAGCTCCGTAAGGCGGCAGCTGCATTTTTAACCAAGCCATTCTCTTTCCTATCCTAAACAAGCAGAAGCGGGAGCCTGAAAAGGCTCCCGCTTCTGCTTTTGTTATTCTGTTATCGTCAGCGTCCTCGCCCTCTCCGTCACGCCTTACGGCTCGTCAGCGCCTGAGAGGGCGAGCCCGTTTTCCTTTTGTTTAATCCGTATCTACCGCCGGGTCGGCAGCACCTGCCGCAGGCGGCGTTTCCGGCTCCGTGGTGGGTTCTGTCGCTGCAGGTTCCTCCGGCGTGACAGTAATCTGCACGCTGGGGTCTGCCGCGATATATACCGTAATGACCGTGCCCACCTCTACACGAGTGCCGGGCTCCTCGCTGGTGCGCACGACACAGCCCGATGCATAGGAGCCGTCGTTCACCACCATAAAGCAGCTGGCCACAAGGCCCCGGGCTTCCAGCTCCTTTACTGCGCCATCCTGCGTAAAGCCGATGATGTTGGGTATTTCCACCATCTGCGGGCCTTTGCTCACCACAAGACGGATCGTCTCCCCTGCCTTGAGCACGGTGTCTGCATCCGGCTGCTGCTGGATGATCTGGCCCGCCGGGGCGGTGTCGCTGTATTCCTCGGTGACGTAGAACAGATACATGCTGGTGTACTCCCGGTTGTTCTGCACCTGCGTGTAGTCCATGCCGATAAAGTTCGGCACAAGGTTCTGCGGCACCATCACTTCGCTGCTGGCAGGCTCCGGCTCCACTGCCGAGGAGGCGGACTCATTTTTACGGCCCAGAATGCCCCACAGCGTGAGCAGGATCAGAATGGAAAGCAGGATTAGGATACCTGCCAGCAGCGCTTTCAGGCTGAGCAGATGCTCCTTGCGTTCCGGTTCCGGCGGGGCCGTGCGCACGGGAGTCTCCGGCTTCATGGTGCGGGTGAGCTCTGCCGTGTATTCCTTGGAGGAAAGTGCCTGATACAGCTGCGGCACGGTCTGGATGCGCTCCATGGGCCGCAGACGCAGGCCAAGCTGCAGCACCTGCGAAACATACAGCGGCAGGCTGCCGTTAACGGACTTTGCCCGCGGGTTGGAGTCTGCGACCACACGCTGTGCTGCAGGCACCGGAGCCTGCCCGCACACCATGCGGTAAAACACCGCTGCAAGGCTGTATTCATCGGTATAGCGGCCCTCGAACTGTGCAGTGGAGTATTGTTCCGGGGCAGAATACCCCTCATAGAGCTGCTCGTGCAGGCCGCTCCCCGCTGTGCGCAGACCCACTGTGGCGTAGCCCGCCAGACGGCAGCGGCCGTTTTCCATCACCCGGATGTTCTCCGGGCAGATGCCCCGGTGCACCAGACCGATCTTGTGCATTGCAGCCACGCCCTCAAACACCGGCTGCAGCATCGCGCAGGCGTCGTCCGGACGGATGGGGCCGGGGTGGTTTTCCAGCCACTGATCCAGCGGGGTCCCGCCCGGATTTTCCAGCACGGCATAGACGGTGTTGTTCGTTTCCACCACGTCCAGCACCGCTTCCAGACCGTTTGCCGGTGTGATGCGCTGGATGGAGTGGTACAGATCTGCAAAATCCATACGGGTGGTCTTGAACAGCACCTCGCTGCCGGTCTTGGGGCGGAGCACACTGCCGACGGTACGTTCTGCCGTGAGGGTGATTGGCAGGTACTCTTTGATGGTCACCCGGAAGCGGCCCAGATTTTCTGCGCCGCGGTACAGGATGCCCTCACCATCGATGCTGAGCATTTCCCCTACGGTGTAGCGCCCGGCCAGCACCGTTCCCACCGGCAGTGTGCCGCCGGGGTTGCGTCCGGCAAAGCTTTTGCCGCAGTGCGGGCAGCTTTGTGCTCCATCGGGCAGCGGCTGCAGGCAGTAGGGGCACAGGCGTGTTGCTTCCATAGTCTCTTTTCCCTCTTAAATCAATGATCTTTCGCTGCGTCTCTGTTCGGCCCAAAATATGGCTCAGGATCCGTTTTTGCAGGCAGAGTGCGCCGAATGGACGCAACTTTTTACACCGTCTTGCGGCGCAGCAGGCTCATGGGCGGCAGCTCCGGCGTGGGAATGGTGTATTTTTCCATGGCGTGGGGAGTGCTTTCCACCCGCTCCCCGGCTTCGTTCTCGATCCACTCGGGGCTCAGCGGGATGCTGCGGCCATCCGGACAAAGGGCCTCCAGCGTATCCCCAAGGCTCCATTTGCCGCGCTGCTGGCAGGAAGCAACGCCGTTCTCCCAGCCTTCCACAGTGCCCACAAACTCCCACTCGCGGATGTACGTGGCACTGTCGGTAGCCTGTCTGGCCTGCTCGCGGCCAAAGTAGAAGCCGGGCGAGTAGTGGCGGTGGCTGGTACGGGTGAGTTCTTCGTACACCTCGGCAGGCAGCTCAAAGTTGTCGTTGGCGGGGTCTGCCAGATAGGCGTCCAGCGCCTTGCGGTAGGCAGCGGTAACGCTGGCCACATAATAGAAGGTCTTGGCGCGGCCTTCGATCTTCAGGCTGTCCACACCTGCCTTGCAGATCAGGTCAAGGAAGGGGGCGGTGCACATATCGTTTGCGTTGAGGATGTAGCTGCCGTTCTCATTCTCGCCGATCTCGTACAGCTGCCCCGGGCGGGTCTCCTCGCTCAGGTAGTACTTCCAGCGGCAGGGCTGGGCGCACTGGCCGCGGTTGGCATCACGGCCCGCCATATAGTTGGAAAGCAGGCACCGGCCCGAAACGCTCATGCACATTGCGCCATGCACAAAGGCTTCGATCTCCAGCTCTGGCGGCGTTTTATCGCGCAGAATGGCAATATCCTGCAGGGTCATTTCACGGGCAAGCACCACACGCTTTGCGCCCATATTGTAGGCAGCGCGGGCCGCAGCCCAGTTGGTAATGCCCGTCTGGGTGGACATATGCACATCGATCTCCGGTGCAAAGGTCTTGCAGGCATCCAGCACGCCCAGATCTGCCACGATGAAGGCATCCACACCGGCCTTGGCTGCTTCCTTGATGGCCTCGGGCAGACGGTCGGCTTCCTCGTTGGTGGGCAGGGTGTTCATGGTCAGGTAGACCTTGCGGCCCCGGGCATGGGCATAGATGACGCCCTCTGCCAACTGTTCCGGCGTAAAGTTGGCCGGAGCAGACCGCATTCCAAATTCAGGCAGGCCGCAGTAAACGGCATCGGCACCGTAGTTGATGGCATAGCGCAGGCGTTCCAGATCGCCTGCCGGAGCCAGCAGTTCCGGGATTTGCAGCATAATTCAAATTCCTCTCATTTTTCCGTATTCATAGATTTGTTCACCGCCGCTGCGGTCTTGCAGTTGGCGTTGTGTTCGCTCAGGGTATGCGCATAGTAATAGCTGCCTTTGAGGTCGGTGACAAAGAAATACGCGTTCTTTGCAGCCTCATCCGGCTCAGGGGTAAGCGCCGCCTTGATAGCCGCAAGGCCGGGGTTTGAAATCGGCCCGGCAGGCAGGCCGGTGCAGCTGTAGGTATCATACGCAGCCACGATATTTTCCGGGATCTTATCCCAGCCGCCATAGTAGGGTGCCACCCAGTTCCAGAGATAATTGTTGTCATCGTCGCTCTGGATGTGGCTGGAGGTGTTGCTCTGCAGGCGCGGATAGGGTGAGCCATCGGCCAGACGGTTGCGGAACACCTGCGCCACATTGGAGTCCTGACTGTTTCCTGCTTCCTCCTGAACAAACGATGCCAGTGTGATCAGCTCCGGCAGGGTCATAGCCTGCTTTTCGAGTTCTGCGTACATTTCCTCTGTGATCTGTGCGTCGAACTGCGCATAGAAGGTTGCCACATAGTTGTGCACAGTATCATCCTTCAAAAATTCGTAGGTGTCCGGGAAGAGATAACCCTCGCACTTCATAAACCGGTCGGGCGCGTCTACATCGTCCGGCACATACTGCCAGAAGGTGTACTTGCTGAAATCGCCCTCGTTGGCTTCCTTCAAAAAATCCTCCGCGCTGCACAGACCCGCAGCTTCCATCTTCTGGGCGATGGCAATGGCAGTCGTCCCCTCCGGAATGGTCACGCGCACCGTCTCGGCTTTGGCGTAGGTGGACAGGGCCGCAATGATGGCATCGTAAGAACAGGCGCTCTTTTGCAGGGTGAAATCGCCATACTGCAGCTTTGACGCCGCGCCCTTCTGCCCCACATACCAGCGGAACAGATAGGTCGAGCGGATAACTCCCGCATCCTTGAGCTTTTGCGCAATGGCGGAAACGCCGCTGCCCTGCGGGATGCTCACCGTTACCTCCGCACCGGGTCTGCCATTGCCGCTGATCTCATTGTGCGCAAACAGCAGCGCCCCGCCAACGGCCAGCGCCAGCAGTACCACCAGCACCAGCAGGATCTTCCATACACTGCCCTTTTTGCGGGCAGCTTGAGAGCTTTTTTGTGCCATATGCACTCCTTATTTATATCAGTTTTCCAGCATCAGACGCATGTAGCTTTCGCTCACATCGAAGGGTTCCGCATCGAAGCGGATCATCCCGTATTCCTGCCGCTTGCCCTCGCCGAGGAACAGCGGCTGCGCTGCGCCCACGGTGATGACTGCCTTTTCCACGATTACTTCCTTCTCGCGGGCGGCTTCCATCAGCACTTCGGCAGCGCGGTCATTGTCAGCCTGCAGCTCCACAAAATAGAGGGTGTCCTCCTTGCGGAAATAGATGCCGTATGCCTGTTCTGTAGAAACGATGGTTGCACCGGCAGAATAGAGGTCGCCCAGCACCACCGCCATGCGCTCCGGGCTGAACTGCACCGTATCGGGCCAGAAACGCTCCCGCAGCTCACACAGCTTTTTGGCTGTGACCGAGTCAAATTCCGCCTGACTCCACAAGTTGCGCTCCACCTCGCGGGGCAGACACCGCAGCGGGAATGCCCATGCAAAGCCCTTGTCCTGCAAAAACGCAGCCTGTTCCGGACCAGTGGGCACGGCCACTGTAAAGCCTGCGCCGCGCAGCTTCTGCTGAGCACACAGATAGTCCACAAGGCCCGCCAGAATCAGGCTTCCCTCGCCGCACAGGCCATATAAATAGGTGCCGGTGCGGCCCTGCAGCGTGACAGGAACTGCCAGCGCTACAGCTGCGATCTCGTCGTTTTCTTCTGCGACATAGACGTTCTGCTCGCCTGCAAACTGCTCAATGGCCTTTTTGGCAAATTCTTCCGATTCATTGCGCTGGCTCTGCCACAAGGCCAGCACTGCCGGTTTATCTTCCGGCTGCATCAAACGATACATCTGTCAGGATACCCCCTCTTATCGAAATTTATGTATGTCAGAAACGCTGTCATCAGTCTGCGGGTCGGTAGTTTCTCCGAAGACCGTCCGCTGGGGTGGGGCCCTGTTGCCGTAGGCAATCGGGCGGGCGATAGAATGGTTTGCAACAACAGTGACCGCCGCCAGTGGCGGAAATAGGGAGCTGTTGTTGGGGCCGCGGTCGGCGAGATGCAAGCGGATGCGAAGCAGCTGCTGGGTGCCGCAACCCGTATTTCGTGTCTGAGGAGAAAGCTGCCGACACACAGGCCCTGCAAACTTATTCGTCTTTCAGTTTTTTAGAACGATTTTTTGCACTTCGGCCTGAATATCTTCGATGCTGCGCATGTTGTCCCCGCTGGTGCAATGCACGACGGCCCAGCCAAGGTGCGCGGCACAATACTCGGCGGCGCGGCGGCTGCGGGCAAGATACTCTGTGTCCTTTTCGTGCACATCCTTCTTGCTCTCGTCGCCGTGGTAACGCTGGGTCATAAGCTTTTGGCTCACGGCGGGGTCTACCTGTAAGTAGATCACCTCATCCGGCGCAGGCAGGCCCAGCAGATGGAATTCAAAATCAAACAGCCAGCCGAGAAAGCTTTCCCACTGCTCCGGCGGCAGCTTGGAGCACTGGTGCACCGCATTGGAGGTGGTGTACCGGTCTGCAATGACGATGCCGCCGTTCTCGTAAAAGCTGCCCCAGTCTTTTTTGTAGCTGGCGTAGCGGTCCACCGCGTAAAAGCTGGAGGCCGCATAGGCGTTCACATCGTCCGGATGCTGACCGAACTGCCCGGCCAGATACATTTTTACAAGGGCGCTGGAGTCACTGCCGTAGTCCGGGAAGCTCACCTCGCGCACCGCAAGGCCCTGTGCAGCCAGATACCCGGCCAGCAGTTTTGCCTGCGTGGCCTTTCCACTGCCATCCAGTCCTTCAATGGCAATCAGTTTTCCCTTGCTCATACGCCTGCAGCCTCCTTGATGGATACATATTTTGCGCGCACCTCAGCGGTTTTTCCGCAGCACATTTTTCCCTCCGGGCAGGGGCCGCTCACACAGGCCGGGCCGGACTTTGCAAAGATATGCGGTGCCACCGGGTACACCAGCCCGAACATCTTTTCGGCCAGCTCCCGAATCTCCCACTGGGCACGGCTGCAGCAGCGCAGGTGGAAAAAGTTCTGCAAACTGCGGGCGTTCATCGTGACCACCATCTTGGTCTCGCAGGCGTTGGGCAGCACAAAGCGGGCGTCCTCGTTGGCCTGCTTGCTGGCCTTGGCGCGGGCCTGCTTTTCGGGCATTCCTTCGGCCATCAAGCGGGCAGTGTGGCCCTCTTCCAGCTTGTGAGCCAGATCAAGATAACGTCTGGCGTCCTCTTCCATACTGGCAAGGAAAGCCGCCTTTGCTTCCGGAATGGCTTCGATCTCCGGCGGCACCACATAGCGGAAGTCATCCAGCCGCACATAGCGCTGGCTCTGCACGCTGAAGGACGCGATACGGTGGCGGGTGATCTGGGCAAGCAGGGTGCGGCTGACCCCCTCGATGCCAAAGGTGAAGCTGGCGTGCTCAATGGGGCTGGCATGGCCCAGATCGCTGAGCATCGTCAGGAATTTTGCAGTTTTTTCTTCGTCCAACCCGTCCAGCAGATCGGTGATGTGGGCATCGGAATAGCACAGCTTTGCCGCTGCAGCCACTACCTTTTCGGGTTCCGGGGTATGGGCGATCAAACGAACAGTCATCATAAGTTTGTTATTCCTCCGCAGTGATTTTGGTGAGGGGTGCAAAATTGGCCATGGTCTTTTTGATGCCTACCTTTTCAAAGTTGATCTCCACGATCTGATCTCCGGCGGCGGGCTTCACAGCCACCACCTGACCCCGGCCGAACACCTTGTGCTCCACAATGTCGCCGGGTTCGTAGTGTTTGGGACCGGCAGAGGCCGGTTTCTGGGCAGGAGCGCCTGTAAAGGAAATATGCTTTTCAGTTTTTTTCTGCGCTGCACCGCTGTAATTTCCAGAACCATATTGAGAACCATAGCCTGCACCATAACCAGTGCTTCCACCACTGCGGCCGTAGCCGGAACCGTAGCCGCCGCTGCCGCCCCGGTTTGCGTAGGCAGAGCCAAAGCCGCGGCTCTCGCCTGCATTGTACTCCCGGTTCAGATAACCGCTGCGGCTGCCTGCGCTGTAGCCGTTCCCGTAACCGCCTGCGCTGCGGCCCCAGCCGGACGGCCCGGAATAGCCGGATGCTCCGCCGGGCACCGTATCACTATAGCTGTCACCCCAACCGCCAAAGCGGGAGCGCTGTTCCAGCACCGGGCTGCGGGTCTCCTCGATATACTCTGGCTCGATCTCTCGCAAAAAGCGGCTGGGCTCATTGCGTTGGGTGCGGCCATAGAGCATCCGGGAAACGCTGTTGGAGATGTACAGCTCCTTTTTGGCGCGGGTAATGCCCACATAAGCCAGACGGCGTTCCTCTTCAAGGTCTGCTTCGGAATACTTGCTCATCTCACTGGGGAACACGCCCTCTTCCATTCCAATGAGGAACACGTAAGGGAATTCAAGGCCTTTTGCAGAGTGAATGGTCATCAGCACCACCTGATCTGCGCTCTCGTTGTAGCTGTCGATATCGCTGATGAGGGCGATGTCTTCCAGATAGCCTTCCAGCGTGGCTTCCTCGCCGTGCTGGTCGCAGTAGTTCTTGACGTTGTTCACCAGCTGACCAAGGTTCTGCAGGCGGTCTGCCGCGTCCTCGTGGCCCTTGGCAGCGTCCGCTTCCAGCATTGCCTTATAGCCGGTCAGCTCGATCACATCGGCTGCAAACTCGTCCAGTGTGCGGGTCTCCAGAGAGTCCTGCAGGCGCTGATAGATCTGCCAGAACTTGAGCAACGGCATTACGGCACGGCTGAGCTTTGCGTACTGGTCGGCGTGGCTGATGATATCCAGCATACTCACGCCCTCCTGCCCGGCCAGATCGGCAATGACCTCCACGGTAGTGGCACCGATCTTGCGGGCAGGCTCGTTGATGATGCGGCGCAGGCGCACATCATCGCGTGGGTTCGCTACAATAGACATATAGGAGTGGATGTCCTTGACCTCTTTGCGGTCATTGAAGCGCTGGCCGCCCACGATCTTGTGAGGGATGCCCGCGCGGGTAAAGTAGCTTTCGATGGGGGCCGACTGGGCATTCATACGGTACAGAATCGCATGATCTGCCAGATGCCCACCCGCTTTCAGGTGCTGGCCGATCACATCCGCGATGTGGCTGGCCTCATCCTGCTCATTTTCGGCGGTGTACACCTGCACCTTGTCACCCTCGCCGTTGTCGGTCCACAGAGTCTTGCCCTTGCGCTCGGTGTTGTGCTGGATGACGCAGTTGGCGGCATTCAGGATATTGGAGGTAGAGCGATAGTTCTGTTCCAGGCGAATGGTCTTTGTGCCAGGATAGAGCTTTTCAAAGTTGAGGATGTTCTCAATGGTAGCCCCACGGAAGCGGTAGATGCTCTGGTCGTCATCGCCCACCACGCAGATGTTGCGCTCCGGACCGGTGAGCAGGCTGACCAGACGGAACTGTGCCACGCTGGTATCCTGATATTCGTCCACCAGCAGGTAGCGGTATTTGTTCTGGTAGAACTCCCGCACATCCGGATGTTCGGCCAGCAGCTGCACGGTCTGGTAAATGAGGTCGTCGAAATCAAAGGCACCGGCTTCCTTCAGGCGCTTTTCATAAGCGGCATAGATGCGGGCGGTCAGCGCACCCTTGGTGTCCTTTGCAGGGCTGGCGAGGGCCTGTTCCGGGCTGACAAGCTGATCCTTCCAGCGGCTCATCTGGTTGATGGCCGCTTTGATGGGCAGAAATTTATCGTCCACATTCAGGTCTTTGTAAACCGCCTTCATCACACGCTGGGAGTCGTCTGTATCATAGATGGTAAAGCTGCGGGGATAGCCGATCTCCTCCGCCCAGCGGCGCAGGATGCGCACACAGGCCGAGTGGAAGGTGGATGCGAACACCTCATCGCCTTCTTCACCGCCCAGCATCCGGCGCAGACGCTCTTTCAGCTCCCCTGCCGCCTTGTTGGTAAAGGTGATTGCCATTACGTTCCAACTGCGCACCGCGTTCTGGCGCAGCATCCCATCCAGCCAGCCGGGCACGGCAGTGCCTGTCATAATGGCGTTGCGCAGAGCCTTCACATCATCCTCGGTGGCCGGGCGTGGCGTCTGTCTGGAGCCGTGGGCTGAGCCGAACCGGATGAGATTGGCAATGCGGTTGACCAGCACAGTGGTCTTGCCGCTGCCCGCACCGGCCAGAATGAGCAGCGGGCCGTCAGTGGTGAACACCGCCTGCCGCTGCATATCGTTCAGGCGGCCAAACTGTTTTTCGATATAGGTATCGCGCAGAGCGCAGAATTCCTGTGTGAGATCTGTTGCCATGGTTTCCCCTGTTCCTTTTATGTTTATACTATCAAAGTACAGTATACCACATTTTAAAACGATTGAGAATAGCCGCCGCGTTCGCTCTGGCTATTTTCAGCGGAAAAAATATTTTTATAATTTGTAACTCCGAAAAGCCTGCGGGCTTTTCGGAGTTACTTTTTCACGAAAGAGGTCGTAGAGAAAAATTGCATCTGATAAAACAGCAGCCGTTTTTCGTTACGGCCTTTTTGTGAAAATGTGTTTGGATCAGCCCGCAGGCTGCGACAAACACGAAATAAATAATATAATTTCCTTATTTTATGCCCAAAGCAAACGCGGCGGGCATTTCAAATCGTAAAACAAAAACCGCCCGGCAGCTCTTGCGAACCGACGGGCGGAAAAAATGCTTTTCAGAAAGCGCTTAGCTGAAAATGTTGATCAGGATACCGGCAGCAACAGCGGAGCCGATAACGCCGGCCACATTGGGGCCCATTGCGTGCATCAGCAGGAAGTTGGAGGGATTCTCGCTCTGACCGACCTTCTGAGAAACACGGGCAGCCATAGGCACAGCGGAAACGCCTGCAGAACCGATCAGCGGGTTCACCTGACCGCCGCTCAGCACATACATCAGCTTGCCGAACAGCACACCTGCGGCAGTGCCGAAGGAGAATGCGATCAGGCCCAGCACAATGATGAACAGGGTGCGGGTGTTCAGGAAGGTGTTTGCAGAGGTGGTGCAGCCAACAGACAGTGCCAGGAAGATGGTGATGATGTTCATCAGCTCATTGCCGGCGGTCTTCTGGATACGATCCACAACGCCGCACTCCTTCATCAGGTTGCCCAGCATCAGCATACCGACCAGAACAGCGGCATCCGGCACGATCAGGGACACCACGATGGTGACCATGATGGGGAAGATGATCCTTTCGGTCTTGGAGACGGTGCGCAGCTGCTTCATCACGACGGTACGTTCCTTCTTGGTGGTCAGAGCCTTCATGATGGGCGGCTGAATGACGGGCACCAGAGCCATGTAGCTGTACGCCGCAACAGCGATGGAGCCCAGCAGCTCAGGAGCCAGACGGGAGGTGACGAAGATGGCAGTAGGGCCGTCTGCACCGCCGATGATGGCGATTGCAGCAGACTGCTTCTGGGTGAAGTCCACCAGACCGGTAGCGGTCAGCAGGCGGGCGCCCATATAAGTACCGAAGATACCGAACTGAGCGGCAGCGCCCAGCAGCAGGCTCTTGGGGTTGGAGATCAGGGGTGCGAAGTCGGTCATGGTGCCAATGCCCAGGAAGATCAGCGGCGGGTAGATGCCCAGCTTGACGCCCATATAGAGCATATCGGCCAGACCGCCGTTGTTCAGGATCTCCACCCACATGGGGTGTTCCAGACCGTCACCAACGAAATACTGCATGTGGATGACGCCGCTGCCGGGCAGGTTTGCCAGGATCATGCCGAATGCCATCGGCAGCAGGATCAGCGGCTCAAATTCCTTGACGATGGCCAGGTACAGCAAAAAGCAGCCCACGCAGATCATGATCGCGTACAGGTAGCCGCCCGGCTCACCGAAGCGTGCAAAGCCGGAACTTTGGAAAATACCGACCAGAGTATCAATAAACTGTGTCATGCTCTTCCTCCTCTGTTAAAACGGTGCGGTGGTGTCATTCACGCCCGCATTGCCCCAGCCGTTCTTGCTGCGGCGCACGGCCTTGAGGGTGTACTTGCCGTTGCCCATTGCGTGGATCGCAGCCATAATGGCAGCGACCACATCGCCGGGGATGCCCTCTTCCACCTGAGGAGCGGGAGCGGCTGCGGCCTGCTGCACGGGTGCAGCGGGCTTTGCGGCGGGAGCCTTGGCGGCTTCCTTTGCGGCCTTTTTCTTGGTCCCCATCGAATCGAAGATCTTGCCTTCCAGCGTGATGATGGCCATCAGCAGGATAAGGATCAAGAACACCAGTACGATGCCGGTAATGGTAACGACCACGTCAAAACCTAAATCCATGGTTTTCCTCCTGTTTTTCAGAATCCGCATCCGGCCCCGAGGTCGTCAGCAGAAAATCAATTTGGAAATATTATACCTTATTTTCCAATTCATTTCAATAAAAACCGACAATTTTTCTTTTTGCCGCTTTCATTCGGGTGCATGGATAAATCGTGTCCGCCTTTTTCTCTGCTGCGGCCTGTCGGGCTTACCGGCGGCCGATGCGGGGCGTTGCGTCCATAAAGCCGGTCTCCAGCTTGTCGTTCAGGCCGAGACTCATGGCCGTGCCCAGCGCCACGCAGTTCACGGGGTCGGGCGAAACCGTTACTTCCACCTTGAGCTCCTCGCTCAGATACTCGGTCAGGCCATGCAGCTGTGCACCGCCGCCGGTGAGCATGACACCGTTGCGGTAGATATCACCGGCCAGCTCCGGCGGGGTCTTTTCCAGCACCTGATGGGCTGCGGTGCCGATCTGCTCGCTGAGCATCATGACCGGATCGTAGAGATCATCGGTGGAAACATTCACGCGCACCGGCAGGCCGGTGAGCAGGCTGCGGCCCTTGATCTCCATGGTCTCGTGGAAATCGGTCTTCTGGGGGCAGCAGGCCACATTCTTTTTCAGTTCCTCAGCGGTACGCTGGCCGATGGCCACGCTGTACTTGTTGCGCACGAACTTGAGGATCTCTTCGTCGTAGTGGTTGCCGGCCACGCGCACACTGGTGGCCTTGACCTTACCGCCCAGACTCAGCACTGCAATATCGGTGGTGCCGCCGCCGATGTCGATGATCATGCGGCCTTCCGGCTGGGTGATGTCGATGCCGGAACCGAGAGCGGCGGCAATGGGCTCGTCGATCAGATACACCTGACGAGCACCGGCAGCCACCACAGCTTCCACCACAGCATCGCTTTCGATGCCGGTGATCGCAGCAGGCACGCAGACTGCCACCCGGGGCTTGACCATATGGGAGTTGTATACCTGCTTGACAAAGCGGCAGATCAGCTCACGGGTCATGGTGTGGTCGCTGATAACGCCGTCTTTCAGCGGAAAGATCGCGGAAATATAGTTCGGGGTGCGGCCCACCATGGCCAGAGCCTTATCGCCGACTTCCAGCACGGTGTTTTTACGTGTGTCCATTGCCACAACGCTGGGCTGGTTGAGTACAACGCCCTGCCCCGCCTGTGCGATGATGATGGTGGTGGTACCAAGGTCGATACCGATATCGTTCTGTGCCATAAATTCTCTGTTCCTTTCTGGTTCCTCTATCGAAACAACGGCCTGTTGATGCAGGCCGGAAATCATACCAGCTTACAGTATAGCATAGTTGCCGTAAAAAGTATACCGGTTTTGAACGGCTTCCCGGGCAGATTCCGCTCTGCAGGCATCGGTCATTCTTCTGTTTTTATCTGCTCCGGCGGCAGCTCTGCCTGCAGCAGATAGCACAGGCCGCTGTAGCGCAGATTCTGGCGGACGTTTCCCATCATGCGGTTCACAACGTCCCGCCGACCTGCCACGATGCACAGCTTGCGTGCGCGGGTGACACCGGTGTAGAACAGGTTGCGGTAGCACAGCCGCGGCGGCACCTGCGCCACCGGCAGGATCACCGCCGGGAACTCGCTGCCCTGACTCTTGTGCACCGTGATGGCGTAAGCGATCTCCAGCTCGCCCAGGTTCTCTGCCGGATAGATCAGCCGCCGGTCATCCATGCGCACCACCATGGAGCGGTCACGGGGGTTGATGCTCTCCACGATGCCGATATCGCCATTGTAGGCACCCACTCCCTGTTCCCCGCCGATGCGGTTCCAGACGATCTCGTAATTGTTGCGCACCTGCATCACTTTATCGCCGACCCGGAACACCCGGGACGCGCTTTGCAGCTGAGGCTTGCCCTTCTGCTCCGGGTTGAGCAGATTCTGCAGTTCCACATTCAGCGCCTGCGTGCCGGTGGGCCCCAGCTTTGTGGGGCAGAGCACCTGAATATCCCGGATCGGGTCAAAGCCATAGCTGCGCGGCAGGCGGGTGGTAACAAGATCGCACACCAGCTTCCGGGCCGCGTCGCCGTCCGATTCCAGAAAGAAGAAGTCGTCGGTCCTGCCGCCCTTCTGCAGCGGCTCACTGCTGATGATGTGGTGGGCGTTTTCCACGATCAGGCTCCGCGCCGCCTGCCGGAAGATCTCGTTCAGGCAGACCGTGGGCACCAGCCCGGAGCGGATCACCTCGCCCAGAATGTTGCCCGGCCCCACACTGGGCAGCTGGTCGGCATCGCCCACCATGATGATGCGGCAGCTGTAGCGCAGCGCTGCAATAAGGGCCTGAAACAGCTTCACATCCACCATGCTCATTTCGTCCAGAATGACCACATCGCACTTGAGCAGGTTCTTATCGTTATGGATAAAGCTGACCACGCCGCCGGTGTAGTCCACCTCCAGCAGACGGTGGATGGTGCTGGCCTTGCGTCCGGTCAGTTCGCTCAGGCGCTTAGCTGCGCGGCCCGTGGGGGCGCACAGAGCCACCCTCTCTGCCTGATCTTCCAGCAGCTGCAGGATGGCGTTGACCGTAGTGGTCTTGCCGGTGCCGGGGCCGCCGGTGAGCACAAGGCAGTTCTCAGTCATGGCCTTGCGGATGGCTTCCTTCTGCAAAGGTGCATAGGCAAAGCCCTGCGTCAGTTCCAGGATCTGAATGTTTTTATCCAGCCCATGGGCGGTGTTTTTGCCCCGTTTTGTCAGCATGGCAAGCCGGGCAGCAATGTCCTCCTCGGCTTCCAGCAGGTCGGGCAGATAGATATAAGGTGTGCCATCGAACAGCTTCACCCGCAGCTCTTCGGTTCGGATGCATTCATCCAGTGCTGCGGCCAGCTTTTCCGGCGGTTGATGGATGAAGCCCGCCGCCGTTTCCAGCAGCTGGGTGCGCGGCAGGCAGGTGTGGCCGTTGCCTGCGTTGTGGCGCAGGGTGCGCAGCAGGGCTGCTTCCAGCCGCTGGGCGCAATCGCCCTCCATATGGTAATACTGGGCAATGCTGTCCGCATGGCGGAAGTCCAGCTGCAGCGGTTCGCCGCAGAGCAGATAGGGATTTGCCGCAATGGCCTGCATGGCCCCGGGCCCAAAGGTGCGGAACACTTCCATTGCCCTGTGGGGACTGATCTCGAACTGAGCCAGATAGGCAATGAGCTCCCGCATCCCGAACATCCGCTTGAACTCCTGCTGGATACGATCGGCCTTGTCGGCAGAGATGCCGGGCACCTGCGTGAGCCGGGCCGGGTCGTTGGCGATCACCTCCAGTGCCTCAGCCCCGAACAGATCGATGATTTTATCCGCTGTTTTGGCTCCGATATACGGCAGCGACTTGCTGGCCAGAAAGGCGTAGACAGCTTCCAGATCCTTCGGCATGTCGGTCTCGCACTCCTGTGCGTGGAACTGGCGGCCATAGGTGGCGTGGTTCTCATACCGGCCGCGGCATACCACGCTTTCGCCTGCGTGCAGTTCCCCCACGATGCCGCACACCACCGTGACCACCCCGCCGCCGGATAGTTCAAACACGGTGTAACCATTATCCTCGTTTTCATAGATGATATCTTCCACGGTGCCTTCGATCTGTTCCAGCTCTGCCATGCGCTCACCTCCTGCCAGATACACAATCATATGTAGTATAACGCTTTTGGCGGGATTTGTAAATCAGAAGAGTCAACAGACAAAAACAAAACCGGAAGCACCTTGTATGATGCTTCCGATTTTGTTCGTTCAATCATTTATCACTCGGTCAACCGGCGGGATCGCGATCACCGCTTCATCCGCAGTGGGTTTCAGCTCAATGTTTTCCATGCCGACAATGGGTTCCACCAGAATAAAGCTCAGCTCGTTGCCATCGTAGCAGTAAGTATAGGTTGCATAAACGTTCTCCTGATGCACCTTGAGTGTTTCCGTGTCATACGTCTTATCATCTTTTTTGTATTTTCCTGCCGAAATGGAGCCAACGTTCTGATCGGTCGGCAGCGTAAAATAGCCGTAACATGCCCGGATGGAAGCAGCATAGCTATCTGCAGTCGGGCTGCCAGCCGGATACTTCCACCATTCTTTGTTGCCGCCTCTGGAACCTATCAGGTAAACATTGCCGTCAGCATCCACACGCAGCTTATGGTCGACCGCGGTCTCATATCCGGCACGCTTACCCTTCACGGCAAATTTCAGACCAGCCTTTTGTCCAGACATTGTAATATCTGCCGTCAGCGTAAACTCCTGTGGCGTGACTCCCTTTGCATCAAAATACTGCTTGGTGCGTGAATTTGCCCACTCCAGCTTTGTCGGTGCGGGACCGCTGCTGCCGCTGCAGGCTGTCAGCATCATCAAAGTCATAATTGCACACAGAAGGACTGCTGCAAAACGCTTTTGCAATTTCATTTTCTTTTCTCCTCACGGGTCGTATTATGCCGGTGATCCGGCATGGTTCCGCATTCATGATACCCCCCCCCCGAGGATTTTTGTCAAGGACTTTTTGAAATTTCAGCACTTTTGCAGAAAGTCGTTTTCTTCCACACAAAAAAGCCAGCCAGACCCGAAGGCCCAGCTGGCTTGTGCTACTATAAATATTCGCGCTGCCGCGTCAGGCCTTTGCCGCCTGCGCGTCGTGCGCTTTCTCGATGTCCTTTTCCTTCTGCAGCTTTCTACGCACCACAAAGTAGGCCGGAATGAGGAAGAAGCAGGCAAAGAACCATGCCACCGGGTTTGCGATGCAGGCCGCAAAGTAGCCCCACAGCGGCACGAACCAGAAGCCCACCATGGCGCGGGCGATCATCTCGGCCACACCGGCAAACATGGCAAGGCCGGAGAAGCCCAGTCCCTGAATGGTGTAACGGTAGATGATGAGCACCGCCAGCGGGATATAAAAAACACTGTTCCAGAAGATAAAGCTCTGGGCGTTGGCCATGATGGCAGTCTCGCTGGCATCCAAAAACAGGCCGATGAGCAGCTTATCCGTCACGCGCAGGATGAGGAAGGACGCAATGCTGTATACGCAGCCGATGCCCAGTGCGGTGTTCACGCCGCGATTCACACGGCCAAGGTCTTTGGCGCCCATATTCTGGCTGGTGTAGGTGGTCATGGCGGTGCCGATGCTCTCCAGCGGCACGCTGAGGAACTGCGCCGCCTTGCCGCCTGCAGTCTGCGCAGCCACGATGTCGCTGCCCAGACCATTCACAGCGCCCTGCAGTACCACGCTGCCGATGGCCGTGATGCTGCACTGCAGGCCCATGGGGATGCCCATGTTGCACAGCTTTGCGCAGTGGGTCAGGCTGAAACGGCCCTCTTCCCTGCTCCAGCGCAGCTCCGGGTAGTGGCGCATGATGTACAGCAGACTGCCAAGGCCCGCCACCGCCTGACTGAACACGGTAGCAAAGGCCGCACCGAATGCGCCCATGTTGAGCACAATGATGCAGGCAAGGTCCAGCCCGATGTTCAGCACGCTGGCCACCAGCAGAAAATACAGCGGGCGCTTGCTGTCGCCCAGTGCACGCATCAGGGCGCTGGTCACATTATAAAGCAGGGTGAACGGGATGCCCCAGAAAATGGTGCGGATGTAGATATCCGCAAGGTCGATGATGTTTTCCGGCGTATTCGTCCACACCAGCACCGAGCGGGTCAGTGCCACCGTAACGATGGTGAGCACCACCGCAAAGAAGATGGACAGCCACACTGTGTTGGCGGTGTAACGGCGCATTTCCTTGTAATCCTTGGCACCGAAGGTCCAGGAGATCGGGATGGAAAAACCGCAGGCGATGCCGTTCACAAAGCCCAGCACCAGATAATTCAGGCCGCCCACACTGCCCACAGCGGCCAGCGCCTCCACGCCCACAAAGCGGCCAACGATGATGGTATCGGCCAGATTATAGAACTGCTGGAACAGACTGCCCAGCATCAGCGGCACCGCAAACGCAAGGATCAGCTTCAGCGGACTGCCCTGCGTCATATCCTTTGTCATGGCAAAACCTCCTACCACTCAGGGGATATCTGAAAGCAAAGCAAAGAAACAAACCATGTTTTCAGCTTTTCAGATGCGCCCCGGAAAAATCTGCTCAACGGCGTATTTTTGCCGTGAAAAACGCCCTGCCGGAAAGGGGCAGGACGTTGTGTACATTCATGAATGGTATTATAGCGGACTGACGCAGGATTTACAAGATTTGCATTGCATCAATATTTACGAATTTTTGCAGAAAGAATTGGTGATTTCGCTTATTCCGAGTAATGCGCAAGGAACTGCTTGGTGCGCTCTTCCTGCGGGTGCTCAATGAGCTGCCGGGCAGGGCCTTCCTCCACCACAACGCCGCCATCCATGAACATGATACGGTCAGCCACATCGCGGGCAAAATGCATTTCGTGGGTGACGATGATCATGGTGGTCTTGCGGTCAGCAAGGTCACGCAGAACTTTCAGCACTTCACCGGTCAGTTCCGGGTCAAGGGCGCTGGTGGGCTCGTCGAAGCAGAGGATGTCCGGGTGCAGGGCCAGTGCGCGGGCAATAGCTACGCGCTGCTGCTGACCGCCGGAGAGCTGGTGCGGATAGTGGCCTGCACGGGCAGACAGGCCCATCTGGGCCAGAAGCTCCTGTGCCTGCTGTTCCAGCTGGGCATGGATGGCTTTTTTGTTTGCCTTGTAATCCGGGCTCTCCTTTGCCAGCAGCTCACCGGCCAGCATCACGTTCTGCAAGGCGGTGTACTGCGGAAAGAGGTTGAAGTTCTGGAATACCAGACCAAAGTGCAGCCGCTTTTTGCGCACCTCGCTTTCCCGTTGGGTGGCGGGGTCGGCGGCGTCCCACATGGTCTCGCCGTTCACCTTGATGATGCCGGTATCCGGCCTCTCAAGGAAATTCAGGCAGCGCAGCAGGGTGGTCTTGCCGGAACCGGACGAGCCGATGATGGCCAGCGCCTCACCCTGTTCAAGGTTCAGCGAAATATCTTTGAGCACCTTGGTCTCGCCAAAGTTTTTGCCGATGCCGGAGGCTTCAAGCAGTGCCATGATTCAGTTTCCTTCCTTTCATCAGCGGAAATAATCCAGTTTCTTTTCAGCCCAGCCAAACAGCAAAGTCAGCGCGCCCACGAACACCAGGAAGAAGATGGCGGTGGAGAACAGCGGCCAGATCAGACCCTTTGCACTGTATTCCTTGGCCATCATGATGATCTCCTTGTTGGCGATGGTGTTGGCCAGCGAGGTATCCTTGACGAGGGTGATGACCTCGTTGCCCATGGGGGCCAGAATGCGCTTGACCACCTGCAGCAGCGTCACCTTGAAGAAGATCTGCGTTTTGGTCATGCCCAGCACCTGACCGGCCTCGGTCTGGCCCTTGGGGACAGCCTCGATGCCGCCGCGGTAGATCTCGGAGAAGTAGCAGGCATAGTTGATGGCAAAGGCCACCACCGCCGCCACCATGCGTCCGCCGGAGCCGGAGGGCCACGGATTATTCATGCCCAGCAGGCCGGGGCCAAGGTAGATCACGATAATCTGCAGCATCAGCGGCGTACCGCGGATGACCCACACGAAAGTTTTCACCGCGCCGGAAAGCGGCTTGCACCGGCTCATGGAGCCGAAAGCGACCACCAGACCCAGCGGCAGCGCAAACAGCAGGGTCAATGCAAACAGTTCACAGTTGAGCAGAAATGCGCCGGAAAGGCGCCCCAGAATCACAGACACAAGAACACACCCATCAATCCGTTTTTAACAAAGGGAACGCCCCGCTCAGGGGGCGCTCCGATCATTTTAAATGTAAATACTTAATCGGCCAGAGCCAGATCGTACTTGTCGGCCAGAGCCTGCATGGTGCCGTCAGCCTTCAGCTCGTCAAAGACGGCATCCACAGCGGCGGCGGTATCGCTGCCCTTGCGGAAGGCCACGCCGTACTCCTCAGCGTTCAGCTCGTCCACGATCTTCAGACTTGCATAGTCGGTGCCCTCACCGATCATGGCGTTGGCCAGAGTCAGATCCAGAACAGCTGCATCTGCAGTGCCTGCGGCAACTTCCATCAGGCAGTCGGTCTGCACGCTCTTGGAAACGTAATCGGCCTGTGCCAGATTCTCGTCACCTTCGATGGCAGCCTCACCGGCAGAGCCAGCTTCAGCCACTACGGTCTTGCCCACCAGATCTGCAGTGGAGCTGTAGTCGGTGCCGTCCTTCACGACCACGACCTGTGCGTTCTTGGCGTAGGCCTTGGTGGTGGCGGTGTTGGCCATGATATCATCGGTCAGGGTCATGCCGTTCCAGATGCAGTCGATGCTCTTGGCGTCCAGCTCAACCACCTTGGTGTCCCAGTTGATCTCCACGAACTCCGGCTCGACCCCCAGCTTTTCGCACACAGCCGTTGCCAGCTCGGTGTCAAAGCCGGTGAAGTTGCCGTCTGCATCGGTGTAGTTCATGGGTTCGTAGACGGTGTAGCCAATGACCATCTTGCCCTTTTCCTTGATGTAATCCAGATCACTGGCAGCGGTTTCGGCAGCAGAAGCAGCTGCGCTGCCGGATGCGGCAGAAGATGCCACGGTGGAAGTGGATGCGGCACCGCCGCAGGCGGCAAGGCTCAGTGCCATGGCACCGGCCAGAAAAGCGGAGACTAAACGTTTCATAACAGGTTTCCTCCCTCGTTATTTCCCAAAAGATGTTCCCTCTCGGTTTAGCATTTTATCATGCTAAAGTGTTAAACCGTGACTATAGAATAGCGCGTTTGAGGGCATTTGGCAAGAGGAAATATAAAAGTTAGTGCATATTGCCCTTTATTTTTTTCTTTTCGTTTCGTCTCTTGTTGAATTGCACAAATAAAAGAGGAAAGACGCAGTGTCTTTCCCCTTTCCGATTGCTTATTCTTCTGCAAACGCTGCCAGTGCCGCCCTTTGCAGCTCTGTTACTGAAATGGTGCATACAGCCGCAAGGTCGGCATCCGAGCCGTCATCCGGGATGGACGCCACCTCTGCGCGGGTCCGGCCCTTGAGGTAGTCGCACCAGCCCTCGCTGTGCTCATACCATTCTTTGTCCAGAGCGGATGCACCGCGCATCCCGTACTGATCGCCCTGCTCCAGCTTGGTTTTCACCAGCTCCGGTGCCGATACGGTGCCGTCCGCGCTCACTGTCAGGGCAGGCTCCGTCACGTCAGCGATGGCACCAGTCACGCGGTCGTCGGCATCCAGCGTCAGAGCCGTCACCGTAATATCCACCTGCGCAGTCACATCGTGGTCGTCGTCGGCGGTCAGATCTTTGGTGTCATTGCGCACTGACACGCCCAGCACAGCACGGTCGCCGTGGGCCGAGCCAACCGCCTTTGCGTTCTCACAGGCGCGCACCACTGCATCCCGATAGCCGTCCACTGCAATGGTACAGCCGGAAAGCAGGTCGGCATCCTTGGGCTTGCCGTCATCGTCAGTGGCAAGCTTTTTCACTTCGTCCGGCGTCTTACCTGTGAGAAAATCGCCAAAGGCATCTGCCTGTTCTGTCCAGCCTTTTTTCAGTGAGGACACCGCAGCCAGCGGGTAGTCCTCTCCCTTCTGGCGCTTGGTACGATAGTCACCGGGTATCGTCACCTTGCCGGTACCGTCCCCCGTTACAGAAAGTTCCACCTCATCCAGCATCACATCGGCCACTTTCCCCTCAGCATCCAGCAAAACGGCCGCAGCAATCGTGTTGATCTTCCCGGCACGCTCCTCTCCGTCCGCTTCCGTCAAGATGCCAAGGCCGGTGCGCCATGCGGCGTTCTGCGTGGTCTGGGACGAGCTGCCGCCCATGCCTGTGCTCATGCTTCCGGAAGAACCGGAGCCGCTCCCGCCGCAGGCGGTGAGTGTCAGCGCCGCCGCCAGCGTGCAGCCCAAAACCGTGCAGGATATCTTTTTCGTTATCATCGAAACGCTCCCTTTCCTGCCCCATCGTAAAGGGGCTTTTGGGCTAGTTTGCCCGGAAAGCAGCGGTTTTATTTCGCGTCTACCGCGGTCTGTCGTTTCTTTTACATTAAAGGGCTCAGCAGCCGCAGCACGCTGTCCAGCACAGTGCCCAGCAGACCGGTATGGCAGTCCGATACCTGTACCTCCCGGCATTTGAGCAGCGTATCCCGCACGTCATCCCGCAGGACGGTCACCTGACTGTTGTTCTGCAGCAGCACGCCGCACTCGAAGTGCAGGAACAGGCTGCGGTAATCCATGTTGATGCTGCCCACCACAGCGGTGCTGTCGTCGCTCACCCAGCACTTGGCGTGCAGGAAGCCGGGGGTGAACTCGTAAATGCGTACACCCGCCCGCAAAAGCGGCAGATAGTACGACCGGCTCAGCCGGAATACCAGCTTCTTGTCCGGGATGCCCGGCAGCACCAGACGGACATCCACCCCGCGCTTGGCGGCGTTTTTCAGCGCATCCAGCATTTCCTCGCCGATCGCAAGGTAGGGTGTATAGATGTAGACATACTGTTTTGCCTGCGCAAGGATATTCAGATAAACGGTTTCTGCCATGGGCTCCTCGTCCAGCGGACTGTCTGCATAGGGCTGCACCACGCCGTCCGGCACCAGCGGCACCAGCGGCATGGGGCGAAACGCATCATAATCCGTCTCGCTGGGGCGAAAGGCGTTCCAGAAGTTGAGGAACATCACCGTAAAGTTCCACGCGGCGTCGCCTTCCACACGCAGGGCTGCATCCTTCCAGTAGCCGAAGCGCTGCTCTGCGTTGATATACTCATCTGCCAGATTCACACCGCCGGTGTAGGCCACCGTACCGTCAATGACTACGATCTTGCGGTGGTCGCGGTGGTTCATCACCAGCGAGATCAGGGGCACCACCGGGTTGAACGGGATGCAGCGGATGTGCGCCCGCTCCATCCGCACGATAAAATCGGCAGGCAGGCCCAGCAGACTGCCAAAATCATCGTAGATCAGACGCACATCCACGCCCTGTGCCGCCTTGCGGCGCAGGACCTTCTCAATGCCATTCCACATGCAGCCATGGCTCACGATGAAAAATTCCAGAAAGATGCTCTTTTGAGCCTTTTCCAGATCGGCCAGCAGCTGCGGATACATCGCTTCGCCGCTGGCAAAATACTGCGCACGGGTGTTCTGCCATGCCGGATAGGGGCCATACTTTGCCACATAACGGCTCTGGCCCTGCCCGCCGGCATCCAGACTGTCCAGTACGCCCGGCTGCTGCTGCAGGTCTTTTTTATGTGCGCTGTCCACAGCATGCATTTTCAGGCTCAGGCGCTTGCTCGGGCGTTTGTTGCCAAAGGCCAGATACAGCGCACCGCCCAGCAGCGGCAGGATGCCGATCAATGCAATCCAGCCCACCTTATAGGCGCTGTTCTCGTCCTTGCGCACAAGGTACAGGATAATGAGCAGGCTCAGGGCGTTGAGCAGACCGTTCACCCACACACGGCCTGTACCGGTGGTAATGGAATAGAACACCCAGCACAGCCACAGCAGCTGCAGCGCTACCAGCACCACCGTGATGGTGACGCGGTTCAGGATGCGGTTGAAAAAGCGCACGATCGGCGAACGAAAAAACATCGGCCTGCCCTCCTCCTTTATTATAATATGTGTAAGTATAGCGCGGTTTTGCAGCTTTTTCAAGATTTGCGTTGTTTCCTGATGCGCCCCGCAAAAAGCCGACCGGAAAAATCCGCAGATTTTTCCGGTCGGCAAACAAAGAAATGATTTTTTCGTCAAAGAGACTGCTATTGCAGTTCCCGCGCAAATGCGGAGCCATTGAAAGCCGCTTTATGCTTCGGCTTCGCCGTCCTCAAAGCCCACCATCAGGCCGCCCTGCTCAGCGTAGTAGCTGCACAGGCCGCCGCACTCGGTGACATCCACCTGTGCGCCTGCAAACACCGCATGGATCATCAGCTTCAGGCGCTTGGCAGCTTCCGGGTTATCACAGTGGGCAATGTGCACTTTGCCATCGGTAAAGCCGTGATCCTTCAATTCCAGCACGATGCGCTCCAGTGCGCCGTGCTCGCCACGGGTCTTGCACAGCACCTCCAGCTCGCCGCTCTCACTGGCCTGACCAATGACCCGGATGCCCAGCATCCGTGCCACAGCGGCAACGGCGGGCTTCACACGGCCGTTGCGGGCCAGATTTGCCAGCGATTCCAGCGAAAACACCAGATGCGTGTGCTTGTGGTAAGCCAGGATTGCCTCACAGATCTCGTCAAACTCCATCCCGATCCGGACAAGGTCCCGCAGACGCTCCGCCAGTAGACGCAGCTCCGGCCCGGCAGACAGGCTGTCCAGCACAAAAATACGGGCCTCCGGATGTGTTTCCTTGTATTCTTCCGCTGCCAGCAGTGCAGCATTGTAGCTGCCAGACAGTGTGCCCGTGATGGTGGCAACAAAGATCTGCTCTGCACCCTCATAAGCAGCCAGCCAGTCTGCCACATTGGGGCAGGAGGTGCTGGTCTTGCCCTTGTAAGTACGCAGAGACCGGGCCATGCCCACAGCATCCAGAGTGCCGTCATCCAGATATTCCTGTTCATCCGTGACGATCTTCAACGGCACACAGGCAAAATCCACGCCCGGCAGGGCATACAGGCTGGACGAAGAATCCACAACGATCTTGGTTTTCATAAAATGCACGCTCCAAATCTATTTTGTGATAGCAGGTCATTTTTGTATTTTCCGTGCCTTACACGCACTTCCGCCTGCATGGTTTTTTCGGTTCGCTGCAGACATCATAGCAGTTTTTCAAAAACCTGTCAAGTGATTTTATGCATTCTTTCAAAAGTTTTAAAAATCCGTTGACCAAAGTACAGATTTGCGCTATAATACCGCCATAAAACCATTTTCTGTATCCCGCGCAGCCCAGCTGCGCCAACCTTAGAGAACTGCTTACGATATGAAAACTGAAACCAAATGCCGCGTTGCGGCCTGCGCCGCCGGGTTTGCCCTGCCCCGGTACGCCGATCTCCCGCAGATGGGGCTTTACCTTGACCAGACCGTGCAGTACGTCAACAGCTATTTCCGCACCTTCTGCGGCGTGGAGCTCACCTCTTCCATGGTCAGCAACTACGTCAAAAAGGGCATTCTGTCCCACCCGGTGCGCAAGAAATATGCCCGCGATCAGATTGCATCCCTGATGTACATTTCAGTCTCCAAGACCGTTCTTTCGATGGAAAACATCGATGCCCTGTTCAAAATGCAGCGGGCGCACTGTTCTGCCGGGGCAGCTTACGACTACTTCTGCGACGAGATGGAGAACTGCCTGCCGTTCGTATTCGGCTGCACCAGAGAGATCCGCGACCTTGCCGTGGATGCCGCAGATGAAAAGCTGCTTCTGCGCAGCACGATCCTTGCAGCGGCAAACAAAATGTATCTGGACTGCTGCTTCAACGCCCTGCGGCAGGAGGAAAACCTCTGGGACACCATTCTGCCCGATCTGGCATAAGAACACAAAAAAGGCCGTGCCTCCACAAAAGGAAGCACGGCCTTTGCATTTTATACGTTCAAGATCAGGTATCCTGCAGTTCCCCGCGGCTTGCAGCCTTGAGGTATGCGAAGATGAAACCGTCCAGATCACCGTCCATCACGGCGTCCACATTGCCGGTCTCGTAGTTGGTGCGGTGATCCTTGA
>ERZ773169.760-NODE-760-length-35002-cov-9.648611_pt1 | contig 35002 bp, 28 predicted proteins | sample MGYA00580536_ERZ773169 | MGnify/ENA primary metagenome ERZ773169 (study PRJEB29015, sample SAMEA2737814) | human gut metagenome | biome: human gut; feature: human-associated habitat; material: faeces | place: China | collected 2012 ... | reverse complement strand
TTGTGCCGGATACACATTCGGCAAGGATAATAATAAGACACAAAAATAACCGCCCCAGCCTGCAAACTGAACGGTTATTTTTAATCAATTAAGTATGTGGACTAACCGTCTATCGGTAGCACTCTTTTTCTATAATCATATTATCACGCATCTGTGGAAATGTCAAAAAGTTCTTTTTCTATTAGGATATAGCCACCCTCGCAAACTGGAATTTACAGCACCATTTTCCATAACAATGATGAAATAAAGGGTTGAAAGAAGAACATAATAAGTTCTACAGATACGCATATTATGTAAAAGTCACTCATTTTCGAATTTGAAAAGACTCGCTTCGTAAAATTATCAGTTATCCTATGTGCAATAAAATATCCAATTATAGTACCAACAGTATTTGTAATAATATCGTTTATATCAGTGGTTCTAAAAGTAAAAATCTGTGATATTTCAATTAGACTTGTAACTATAAATCCCGTTAAAACAACATTTTTAATGTTTCTGAATTTATCCCACAATATCGGCAAAAAGAAGCCAAGTGGAACAAATAAAAGTACATTCAAACAAGCATTCATGGAATCCGAAACCATATCCAAAAACGGGATAACGTTCACTGCAAAATCAATTTTCAGAGATGTTATATCTGGGAAGCCTACAAGTGCTAAGACTGCAGTAAAATAAAAACCCAATACCATATAAATAATAGTTCGTTTCCAGTTAGGAAAACATAACTTGTTATATATGCACCAAATAGGAATTATAAAAACAGCTGCCGCAACAATTTCGATAAGTGCACTATATATTCTATACATGTTTTTCTACCTCCGCAACGCCCGATTTTGTTAAACTCTTTCTATGCTCCATCTTCTTGCCCTTCGGACAAGAAGCATCCCTCGCTCTAAAGAGCTCGGTCAATTATAAGTTAGCTAATAATGTCATGACAATAAATAATGTCAAGAATATAGCTCCTATCAAACTTATAATATTAATAAATTTTATCCAATATTTGTTTGATATTTTAAAAATTCCGATAGCAAGAACTATCCCCAGGAATCCACCTAATGAATTTGTAATAATATCTGTAATATCCGTTCCACCAATAGCAAAGATAAATTGCACTATTTCAAATAGAAAACTGGTACATACAATAGGTAGAAATTGTTTTAATATAGGCTTTTTCTCCCACAAAATATGGACAAATAAACCGTATGGAATAAATGCCAACACGTTCTGAATAATTTCACTAAAATCTATTGTCCCATTTACAATCACAGAACCAGCGAATGGAATTAAGTTAATATTTCTTAAATGAGGTAAGTCTGCAATAGAAAACTGTAATTTAAACAAAATAATCCATGTCAATGCCACTAGATAAAATACTAATAAACCCAATGTATTTTTTTTTGATTTCATAATACCGCTCCTTTTTATTTTTTATCATAGCAAAGAACTATTAAAATTGTGCTTTAGCATTAATTAATATTTAATGAATTTATGTAGACTTGCTTCCCAAATTTGGGAAGCACTTTGCATATCAATCGTCTCTGCCATATATTATAACTCCAGATCTCCTTTTTTTCGTCTCCTCTCACGCCGTTCTCTGGCCTTTTGCTCCATCTCCTGTTTACGCTGTTTTTCTTCCAAATATTCCAGATGGATAGCCCTCTGTTCTGCCTGCTCGACTACTTCTGGTCCTAGTATTTTTCGCACTCTTTGATACTTCATTTCTGTATTGCGTAACGTATGATTCTCTTCTTTCAATTGATTTTTCTCATTCACTACATTTTTTAATTCATCACGAAGTTCACAATAATCATTTTCTAAATTCCGGTGTTTTCGTTTCCATTGATTCAAAATCTGCTCCATTTCCAGTACTTTTCCAGCTAATGCAGCCATATATTGTTTCATTTTAGTGAATAACGGTTTTATCTTTTTTTCCCGGTATGTAACTGCACGTTCCAGTGATCCAGGCTGCGGCAATAACAAATCTACTTGTCCAAATTTTTCTAATTCCTGATCAACGGCATTCATAACAGTTTGCACCTTTTCTCGTCTTTTTTCTATATGTTCCAACTCTGTTGCTGCAATCCTCACTTGTTCTGCCATTTGCACGTTATCCTGCTCAAGCCTCGTTTTTTCTTCACCCAGAGAATGTACATCAGCACATTTTTCTCTCATATCGATTAACAGGTTCAGATACTTCTCCGATAGTTCCTTTTGTTCCTGTTCCAGACACGCCAGCTCTTTTTGCCGTTCCTTCTTTTTATAATTATATACATCCAGATGCTCCTCATGTGTTCCTTTCTTTTCCCATTCGATTCCATGCTGTTCCATGATCTGTGCAAGTATCTCTTTCTCATGATTGATCCACTGATTCAGCTCCGATTCATGCTTAGAACCGCCCTGAAATCCCTGACTTTTCAATGCCTGTTTTAAAGATACCCTTGTATCCATTCCCTTGCCTTTCCAGTTCGTGACAAACGGAACAAAATCAATATGTACATGAGGTGTTGCTTCATCCAGATGCACATAACAATTAAATACTCTCAGAGATGGGTTCCTCGCCTGAAAGCCTTTTACAAACTCATCCAATATCTCTGTAGCCAGTTTTCCTTCTGGAGTTGCAACAGCCATATCCTTACTGTTTCCGATCTGAAAGATTACTTCATGGAACAGTTTTTCCTGCTTTCCATGTTGGATCTTGTCATAATAATCGTGAATCTGTCTGTCTTTTCTTTTCCCAACGTTATAACGTGCCACCGCATCATCAAACAGTTCATGATAGACTTGCTTTAGATTATCATCACAATATTTTATATTGGATTCTACTCGTTCTGGATTTACATTTTCTGCTATAAATGAGCGTCTATTATGTGCTAGAGATCCCTTTCCGACCATCCCGCTTACTGTTCGCTTCAATCTATACCCCTCCCATCAAGATTCTTATATCAAGATTATTTTGTTTTCGCTCCTGCATGGTTTTGTTACTTTTGTCAAAAGTAACGCAAAAGCACTTTCGACAGTCGTTCCTCCCATCAAAAGTGCTCTTGCGCCCTGCCGGGGGCTTCTATACGATTCTGATTGGCTTATTCTTGTCTGCTGTTTACAGGTGCGTGACACGCTCCTGTTATAAAGTAATCAACAAGAATCTCTACCATCGAAAACTTTCCGGTATTCCCTTTCTGTCCAGGTATTCCTGCCGGGACTTTTCTCTTTCTTCCTCGGTTGGTGCCGTTTTGTACTTGCTATATAATTCTCGATTTGCCATTGTATCAAGCTTTTTTTCCAATCCTTTTCTTATATCCTCCGCTTCCCGTTTTTGATCCAGCAAATGATATTTTATTATTTTTCCAAATAATTCCGCTGAAATCATTACATTTTTCAATTTATCACCTTCCTGTCATTCCTTTTAGGTCGCAACACTGCAATGTCTCTATAAATTGCAACCTTACATTTTAACTATGCATTTTCTATACATTCTGCAATGTTGCATTCTTGGTTGTTTCTGACTTAACCTTATCTAAATCCCAGTACCATGAATTGCTGATTCGTCTTGCCTTAATTCCAAGTTCCTTTTTTGCATTTTCCAGTGTTCTTTTTGAAATATTCAGTTCTTCTGCCATCTCAAATATTTCACTGCTCTGTACTGTTGTTGAAGTCTCTGCTAATTCTCTCAACATCTTCTTCGCCTGTTCTATTTTGTTTACTTTTGGTGCTATTCCACCAAGCACTTCATCCGCTGTAATTTCATAATCACCTACCCATTCAAATCCTGTTTCTGTCAGACGAAATGCTTTAGAATGTCCAAATGCTGCCAGATTATTTTTTATCTGGACCACAGCTCTCAACTCTAGTTCTCCTTCTATTCTTCCTACCAGTAATACACTTCTGGCCACTGCAAAAAAATCAATGGACCCCATTCCTCTATATGCGGCTTTGTTTCCCCCGGCCTTGTTCATGTGTCCAATCAGTAAAATTGCACATTTATACTTTTCTGCCAGCAAGCCCAGTCTTTTTGTCATATCTCTTGCTTCATTCGCCCGGTTCATGTCCATGCCGCCTCCCAGATAAGCTTGAATCGGATCTAAAATAAGCACCCTGGCACCTGTCTGTTTGATAGCGTTTTCCAGTCTTTCATCAATCATGGAAAGTGATTTTTCTGTTTCATCTATAACCATAATTCTTTCACAAACCGCTTCTGCCCGTTCCAGTCTGGGTTTTACCGTATCTGCCAGTCCGTCCTCCGCCGTCTGATAAATAATATTTACTGGTTCTGTTATCTTCATGTCGCTGTCCAGACCTTCTCCTTTAGACAATTTTGCTGCAATATTTAATACCAGTGTAGTTTTTCCATCTCCCGGATCTCCCTGAATAATTGTTAATTTTCCATAAGGGATAAATGGGTACCAGAGCCAGTCCACTGTCTGGGACTGGACATCTGACATCTTTATCATTTTTAATTCCGGTTTATTCTCATCTCTCTGTTGCATAAACTCCTCCATTTTTAACTGTTCTTGTCAAGTATCTGTTGTTCTCCGGAAGAATCCCTGCTATAATCAATTTGTCTAGGATTGACATTTGTGGATTCATCCTCATTTGTCATATTGCTCCGGTTGTTCATACTTCCGGAGCTTTTTATATTTTCATCATCCAGCATATCTGCCACTATTTTCTGCTGATCTGGATATAAGTGCCCATAAGTATTCAATGTAATGCGTATATCCGTATGTCCAAATCTTTCTTTAATCATCAGTGGCTGTACACCTTTGTTAATCAGAAATGCCGCATGACTGTGACGAATGTCGTGTACTCTTATCTTTTTCACTCCGGTCTTTTGAACTACCTGTTTTAACTTGTGCTGTACAGCTTCGTGAACCATTGTGAAAATCCGTTCATTTTCAGGTAATTCATACAATTTACCAATATAATCTTGAATCTCTTTTTTCAGAAATTCCGGTATTGAAACTGTACGGTTGGATTCCTCTGTTTTTGGAGAAGTAATCACATCTTTACCATGCATACGGTAGTAAGTCTTATTGATATGAAGTAGATTTCTTTCAAAATCAATATCCGCAGGTGTAATGCTGAGTGCTTCACCTTCTCTCACCCCTGTCCAAAATAATAATTCAAACAGTACATAATATTTACTACCCGGTTTTATTCCGGTCATAAACTGCCGATATTCTTCAATCGTCCAGAATTTCATCTTCTTTTTTGAAGTCTTTCCCATACGTTTTACCTTGTCACAGGGATTATCTGCCAGATTGTAGATATTCTTCGCATGATTGAACAATGCCGTCATCTGATTCTGTATTGTTTTCAGGTAATCATCCGAATATCCTTTTTCAATAATCGTATTCTGCCACTGGATAATTTCTGCAGGTGTAATACTGTTCATCGGTCTGTCCTTAAAATACGGTAACAGCTGAGCATTCATCGTATCTCTTTTGTTCTTGATACTTCTGTCTTTCAATGACTGAGCCTTGTCTCGAAAGTAGACTTCTACAAACTCTCCCATTGTCATATCCATATTGGCTTTCGCTGTTCTTTTATACTCTACTTCAAAATTTAGTGCTTCTTTCTTAGTACGGAATCCTCGTTTTACTTTTCTCTTTTTGGTCCCTGTCCAGTCTTCATAATAAAATGAAACATACCAGGTTCCCCTTTCTTCATCTTTGTATGCTGACATACTTTATGCCTCCTCTTACATTACCATCTGAGAATATCCATAAAATTTCTTTTCCCAGAATGCTCTCGGTATTTTGCCTGCAACAGTTACATATCCCTGATCTGCAAGCTCTTTGTTCAGTTTCCGAAGCAGCTTATAGGCATATCCTAGTGAGATTCCCATGTTTTCAGCTACTTCTTCTGCTGTAATCATATAGTTCTGTTTCTGCATATCATTTCCTCCTTATCTATAATTATCATTTTCACTGATACTATATCATTCTAAATAGTTATTGTCAATAATTTATATCTGTATAAATGATATTTTTCTATATTGTTGATTTTTATCATTTGTGATATACTAATTAAAGCTTTTAAGGAGGTGCTATTATGCAGAAATCATCTATCTCAGAAAAAATAAAAGAACTGCGAACTAATCTGGAAATGAATCAGAAAAATTTCTCCGCAGCCATCGGTATACGTCAATCGACTCTATCCAGCTACGAAAATGGTATAGTTACTCCATCCAACGAGGTATTGCTGACTATTGCTCAAAAATTTCATGTCTCACTGGATTGGTTGTTTGGATTATCCGAAAACAAAATACAAATTTCTACTCTGAGCGATGTCATTTTAGTTTTACTCCAGATGAATGAATCAAATGAATTGCGATATGAGCTGGAAATAAATAATATACTTCCCAATGATCTGGAAACAGAAACTCAGAAATGGTATGCCGGGATCCGCTTTTATGGAAATGATCCGGAACACTCTTTAAATGGTGATATGTGTAATTTCCTTGCTGAATTAGAAGAGAACAGAGAAAGTCTGGAATCTTATTTCACAGGAAAAGATATGTTTGATATGTGGAAAAAACAGACTTTGGAATATTACTCAACCCGATCCATCACCCACAAAGAAATCGAAAGTCTGGATTTTGAGACAAGAATCCGTAAAAGAGATGAGCTTTTAGAAAGAAAATTTTCTAATAACGAACAGAAATAGTATCATAATAGTATCACAGGCAGATATGCGGAGATTTTTATTCTCTTTCCATACCTGCCTGTTATTTTTTTGTTCGCTATTCTTTACGACAATATTTTAATCTTTTACACATAGAAAAAACCCCGGAAACATTGCTGTTCCGGGGTAATTCCCATAATATCTTGTGATACCAATTTATATATTACTATAGTTCAATCAATGATTACTCGATGATTGTAGCAACACGTCCTGATCCTACAGTACGTCCACCTTCACGGATAGCGAATGTAAGACCCTGCTCCATAGCGATCGGGTGGATCAGTTCGATTGTCATTTCTACGTTATCACCAGGCATGCACATTTCTGTACCTTCTGGCAGGTTGATAACACCTGTTACGTCAGTTGTTCTGAAGTAGAACTGCGGACGATAGTTGTTGAAGAACGGAGTATGACGTCCACCTTCATCTTTTGTCAGAACGTAAACCTGAGCTGTGAATTTTGTATGGCATGTTACTGTACCTGGTTTTGTAAGAACCTGACCTCTTTCGATGTCCTCTCTCTTAATACCACGAAGTAATGCACCGATGTTGTCACCAGCCTGAGCCTCGTCTAACAGTTTACGGAACATCTCGATACCAGTAACAGTTGTTTTCTGAATCTCCTCTTTGATACCAACGATTTCAACTTCCTCGTTGATGTGAAGAGTACCACGCTCTACTCTACCTGTAGCAACTGTACCACGACCTGTGATTGTGAATACATCCTCTACTGGCATAAGGAATGGCTGATCTGTTGCACGCTGCGGATCCGGAATATACTCATCAACTGTGTCCATGAGTTCCATGATCTTGTCGCCCCACTCGCCCATCGGATCTTCAAGAGCTTTTAAAGCAGATCCTTTGATGATCGGGCAGTCTGTGAAGTCATACTCTTCCAGAACTTCTGTGATCTCCATCTCTACTAACTCAAGCAGCTCCTCATCGTCTACCATATCACATTTGTTCATGAATACAACGATGTAAGGAACACCTACCTGACGGGAAAGAAGGATGTGCTCTTTTGTCTGAGCCATAACACCGTCAGTAGCAGCTACTACAAGGATAGCACCATCCATCTGAGCAGCACCAGTGATCATGTTTTTAACGTAGTCAGCATGACCTGGGCAGTCAACGTGTGCATAGTGACGTTTTGCTGTCTGATACTCAACGTGAGCTGTAGAAATTGTGATACCACGCTCTCTCTCTTCTGGAGCTTTATCGATATTCTCGAAATCTACTTTCTCGTTTCCTTCTACTCTCTCAGCTAATACTTTAGTGATAGCAGCTGTTAAAGTTGTTTTACCGTGATCAACGTGTCCAATTGTACCAATGTTACAATGTGGTTTGCTTCTGTCAAATTTAGCTTTTGCCATTTTTGCGTCCTCCTTAAAATTATGCCTAAGGCATTCATAATTCTTATTGAATCTTATCACTCGATACTTCGATTATATTAAAAAGGTCAAAGTATTTCAAGTTTTATTTTGCTTTTGCGGAAATAATTTTCTCCTGAACAGACTTCGGAACTGGCTCATATTTCTCGAAGAACATTGAGTAGTTACCACGTCCCTGTGTTTTGGAACGTAAGTCTGTAGAGTAGCCAAACATTTCAGCCAGCGGTACATAACCTCTAACGATCTTTCCACCGCCAAGGTCATCCATACCTTCGATACGTCCACGACGAGAGTTAATATCACCGATTACGTCACCCATGTACTCTTCCGGCATAGTAACTTCTACTTTCATGATCGGCTCAAGAAGAACCGGGGCTGCTTTCTGCATAGCCTCTTTGAAACACATAGATCCAGCAATATGGAATGCCATCTCAGAGGAATCGACCTCATGATAAGATCCGTCGTAAACTGTAGCTTTAACACCTACAACCGGGAATCCAGCAATGATACCAGCCTTAGCTGCTTCTTCAATACCTTCTCCAACTGCCGGGATGTACTCTTTCGGAATAGCACCACCAACAACTGCGGACTCAAACTTGAATGTCTCTTCTCCGTTTGCATCCATCGGCTCGAATTTAACTTTACAGTGTCCGTACTGTCCACGTCCACCAGACTGTTTTGCATATTTGTATTCCTGATCAACAGGTTTTGTAAATGACTCTTTGTAAGCAACCTGAGGAGCACCAACGTTTGCCTCTACTTTGAACTCACGAAGCAGACGGTCAACGATGATTTCCAGATGTAACTCACCCATTCCGGCGATGATTGTCTGGCCTGTCTCAGTGTTTGTATGAGCACGGAATGTAGGATCTTCCTCTGCAAGTTTTGCAAGAGCTTCACCCATCTTGCCCTGTCCAGCTTTTGTTTTCGGCTCGATAGCAAGCTCGATAACTGGCTCTGGGAACTCCATGGACTCTAAGATTACCGGATGCTGCTCATCACAGATTGTATCACCTGTTGTAGTGATCTTGAATCCAACTGCGGCTGCGATATCACCTGAGTAAACTTTGTCCAGCTCAGTTCTCTTGTTAGCGTGCATCTGAAGGATACGTCCAACACGCTCTTTTTTATCTTTTGTTGCATTCAGTACATAGGAACCGGAATTCATTGTACCGGAGTATACACGGAAGAATGCAAGTTTTCCTACGAACGGGTCTGTCATGATTTTGAATGCAAGAGCAGAGAACGGCTCTTCATCAGAAGAATGTCTCTCTACTTCATTACCATCAAGATCAACACCCTTGATAGCAGGAATATCTGTCGGTGCCGGCATGAAATCTACAACGGCATCTAACAGTTTCTGTACACCTTTGTTTCTGTAAGCAGTACCACAGCAAACCGGTACAGCTGTACACTCACATGTAGCTTTTCTTAAAACAGCTTTTAACTGCTCAACGGACGGCTCTTCGCCTTCCAGATACATCATTGTCAGATCATCATCTAACTCACAGATTTTCTCTACTAACTCATCATGGTAAAGCTCTGCCTCATCCTGCATATCTTCCGGAATCGGCTCAATGCTGATGTCTTCACCTTTCTCATCGTTGTAGATATAAGCCTGCATCTCGAATAAGTCGATGATTCCTTTGAAGTCATCTTCTTTTCCGATCGGAAGCTGTAAGCAGATTGCGTTTTTACCTAAACGCTCACGAATCTGGTCTACTGCTCCGTAGAAGTTTGCACCAAGGATGTCCATCTTATTGATGAATGCCATACGTGGTACATTGTATGTGTCTGCCTGACGCCATACGTTCTCTGACTGAGGCTCTACACCACCCTTTGCACAGAAGACACCAACGGCGCCATCCAGTACACGAAGGGAACGCTCTACTTCTACTGTAAAGTCAACGTGACCTGGAGTATCAATGATGTTGATACGGTACTCTTTAGCACCCGGTGCAGGTTTATTTTCTTTCTGCGGTGTCCAGTGGCATGTTGTAGCAGCTGAAGTAATTGTGATACCTCTCTCCTGCTCCTGCTCCATCCAGTCCATGGTAGCAGTACCTTCGTGAGTATCACCAATTTTATAGTTAATACCAGTGTAATAAAGGATACGCTCTGTTAATGTAGTTTTACCTGCATCGATATGAGCCATGATACCAATATTTCTGGTTCTCTCAAGCGGATATTCTCTTCCTGCCATGGTGATTTCCTCCTCTTAGAATCTGAAATGGGAGAATGCTTTGTTTGCTTCTGCCATCTTGTGCATGTCTTCTTTACGTTTTACAGATGCGCCTGTATTGTTAGCTGCATCCATAATCTCATTTGCCAGTCTGTCTGCCATTGTTTTCTCTCCTCTTTTTCTGGAGAACATTGTTAACCAACGCAGTCCAAGTGTCTGACGTCTGTCCGGTCTTACTTCGATCGGTACCTGATATGTTGCACCACCGATACGTCTAGCCTTTACTTCAAGTACAGGCATAACGTTGTTCATAGCCTCTTCGAATACTTCGATAGCCGGTCTTCCGGTTTTCTCTGCAACACGATCAAAAGCTCCGTATACAATTTTCTGAGCTACACCTTTCTTACCATCTAACATGATGTTGTTGATAAGTTTTGTAACTACTACGTTATTGTACATAGGATCTGCTAAAACTTCTCTTTTCTGATTATGTCCTTTACGTGGCACGGTACTTCCCTCCTTAATCATGGTCTTGGCTTGCTGTCTTTCACAGCAGTTTCTTAATCGATTAATTCAACGGTACTCACATGTGTCTTTCTAATGTGTTCATGCTGGGAACATCTATCTTTATCTATTATCGTCGATAAAAAGAATTCCAACACTTACAATAGTTCTGTTTGTGATACTATTGGTCTTTTACAGGTCCTATTTGCCTGCTTTCGGTCTCTTAGCGCCGTATTTGGAACGAGCCTGACGTCTGTTTGCTACGCCTGCTGTATCCAGTGTTCCTCTGATGATATGGTATCTTGTACCTGGTAAGTCTTTTACACGACCACCACGGATCAGAACAACGCTATGCTCCTGTAAGTTGTGACCTTCACCCGGAATGTAGCTTGTTACTTCGATTCCGTTAGAAAGACGAACTCTGGCGATTTTTCTAAGAGCTGAGTTAGGTTTTTTCGGGGTTGCAGTCTTAACTGCTGTACAAACACCTCTCTTCTGCGGAGAAGCTGCATCTGTAGGTTTTTTCTGTAAAGAGTTGTAACCTTTCTGTAATGCAGGTGCTGTAGATTTCTTAGCAGATGTCTGACGACCTTTTCTTACTAACTGGTTAAATGTTGGCATTCTATTCACCTCCTGTATATTTTGTAAAAAAGTTTCCTGTGCGCTTTTGTGCACACTAAAATAGTATAGTGATTGTCTAATAGCTTGTCAAGCGTATTTTTCTGATTTTTCCCAGTTTTTTCTGTTTTTATACATATACAATGTGTTGCTTCTATATAAAAAGCAGATAATGATATTGTTTTATCCAATAACAGCGGATCAAATGTTATTTATAAAGAACTTTTACAACCTCTGACAGACATTTCTAATTGCAAAAAGACGATGCCCTACGGCACCGCCTTTTCTTTATATCTTATTCTGTTACAGTCTCTTCTGCATCTGCAGCTTCTTCTGTCTCAGTCTCAACGTCGATATCTTCTGCATCAATCTCTGTCTCAACATTTTCAACAGTTTCATCGCCTGCTAACAAATCGTCGCCCAACAGATCATTTGCATCAATCTCTGCATTCTCATCAATATCAGAATCCAGACGGATAGAACGATATCTCTTCATACCTGTTCCTGCCGGAATCAGTTTACCAATGATTACGTTCTCTTTCAGACCGATCAACGGATCAATCTTACCTTTGATTGCTGCCTCTGTCAGAACTTTTGTTGTCTCCTGGAAGGATGCAGCTGACAGGAATGAGTTGGTTGCCAGGGAAGCTTTGGTAATACCAAGCAGTACCTGTTTTCCTTCTGCCGGCTCTTTTCCTTCTGTAGCCAGTCTCTCATTTTCCTCCTCATAATCAAGGAAGTCAACCATGGTTCCTGGCAGGAAATCAGAATCTCCGTTGTTCTCGATACGGATCTTCTTCAGCATCTGACGAACGATAACCTCAACGTGCTTATCATTGATTTCTACACCCTGCAGACGGTATACACGCTGAACTTCCTGAAGCATGTAATCCTGAACTGCACGAACACCTTTGATCTTCAGGATATCATGCGGATTTACACTACCTTCGGTAAGCTCATCACCAGCTTCAAGGAATGCACCATCAGTGATCTTGATTCTGGAACCGTAAGGGATGAGGTAAGCTTTTGTCTCACCTGTCTCCGGGCTTGTAACGATGATCTCACGTTTTTTCTTTGTATCTTTAATAGTAGCAACACCAGCAAACTCTGTGATGATAGCAAGTCCTTTCGGTTTTCTTGCCTCAAAAAGCTCCTCAACACGAGGAAGACCCTGTGTGATATCATCACCGGCAACACCACCGGAGTGGAAAGTACGCATTGTAAGCTGTGTACCAGGCTCACCGATAGACTGAGCAGCGATAATACCAACTGCCTCACCAACCTGTACTGCCTGACCGGTTGCCATGTTTGCACCGTAGCATTTTGCACAAACACCGACTTTAGAACGGCAGGTAAGAATTGTACGGATTTTTACTTTCTCAAGCGGTTCTCCGTTCTCATCTACACCTTTGCTCATAACCAGAGCTGCACGTTTCGGTGTGATCATATGATTTGCTGCAACAAGTACGTTTCCGTCTGCATCGTGAATATCTTCACATGCAAAACGTCCTGTGATACGCTCCTGGAGGCTCTCGATTTCCTCTTTGCCATCCATGAATGCACTTACGTACATACCAGCAGTCTCACTTCTATCTTTACAGCAATCTGTCTCACGAATGATCAGATCCTGTGAAACGTCTACCAGACGTCTTGTCAGGTATCCGGAATCGGCGGTACGAAGCGCTGTATCGGACATACCTTTACGTGCTCCATGGGCAGACATGAAGTACTCCAATACGTCAAGTCCCTCACGGAAGTTTGATTTAATCGGCAACTCGATTGTTTTACCAGTTGTATCAGCCATCAAACCACGCATACCAGCCAGCTGTTTGATCTGTTTATCAGAACCACGGGCTCCGGAGTCAGCCATCATGAAGATGTTGTTGTATTTATCAAGTCCGGATAACAGCTCATGTGTAAGCTCATCATCAGTCTCTTTCCAAGTCTCAACAACCTCTTTGTAACGCTCTTCCTCTGTGATAAGTCCACGTTTGTAGTTCTTTGTAATAAGATCTACAGTATCCTGTGCCTGTTTGATCAGTGCCGGTTTCTTCTCCGGTACTGTCATATCAGAAATAGATACGGTCATAGCAGCTCTTGTAGAGTACTTATAACCCATTGCTTTAATATCATCCAGAACTTCTGCTGTGGTTGTAGCACCATGGATGTTGATAACTTTCTCAAGGATCTGTTTCAGACCTTTTTTACCAACATGGAAATCTACTTCCAGTACCAGATCATTTTCCGGTTTGCTTCTATCTACAAATCCAAGATCCTGTGGCAAGATTTCATTGAAGATGAAACGTCCAAGTGTAGACTCAACAGTTCCTGTCTTCTCTGTGCCATCCGGCATTTTCTTTGTCACACGTACATGGATTCTGGAATGTAATTTTACATATCCGTTCTCGTATGCAAGAATTGCTTCATTCAGGTTCTTGAAGTAATGGCCTTCACCAATACTTCCCGGTCTCTCCTGTGTCAGATAGTAAATACCAAGAACCATATCCTGAGAAGGAACGGCTACCGGACCACCATCGGACGGTTTTAACAGGTTGTTCGGGGACAGCAACATGAAACGGCACTCTGCCTGTGCTTCCACAGAAAGTGGAAGATGGACAGCCATCTGGTCACCATCGAAATCGGCATTGTATGCGGTACAAACAAGCGGATGCAGCTTGATTGCTTTACCTTCTACAAGGATCGGCTCAAATGCCTGAATACCAAGTCTGTGCAGTGTAGGAGCACGGTTCAGCATAACCGGATGCTCTTTGATAACTTCTTCCAGAACGTCCCATACCTCTGTCTGAAGTTTCTCTACCATTTTCTTTGCGCTTTTAATATTATGAGCGGTTCCGTTTGCAACCAGCTCTTTCATAACAAACGGTTTGAACAGCTCGATTGCCATCTCTTTCGGCAGACCACACTGATAAATCTTTAATTCCGGTCCTACTACGATTACGGAACGTCCTGAATAGTCAACACGTTTACCAAGCAGGTTCTGACGGAAACGTCCGGATTTACCTTTCAGCATATCGGAAAGAGATTTTAATGCTCTGTTACCAGGTCCTGTAACCGGTCTTCCACGACGACCGTTATCGATCAGGGCATCTACTGCCTCCTGAAGCATACGTTTCTCATTACGAACGATGATATCCGGTGCTCCAAGCTCTAACAGTCTTCTCAGACGGTTATTACGGTTGATGATACGACGATACAGATCATTCAGATCGGATGTTGCGAAACGACCACCATCCAACTGTACCATCGGACGTAAATCTGGTGGGATAACCGGGATAACAGTCATGATCATCCACTCCGGTCTGTTACCAGACTCACGGAATGCTTCTACAACTTCCAGTCTCTTGATGATTCTTGCACGTTTCTGGCCTGTAGCAGTCTTTAATGCTGCTTTCAGTTCAACAGAATCTTTCTCAAGATCGATTGCTTCCAGAAGCTCTTTGATGGATTCTGCACCCATACCTACACGGAAGGATTTTCCGTATTTTTCGTATGCTTCCTGATATTCTGCTTCGGACAGAACCTGCTTATACTGCAGGTCTGTCTCGCCTTTGTCAAGTACGATGTAAGAAGCGAAATACAGTACTTTCTCCAGTGTTCTCGGAGAAATATCAAGGATTAATCCCATACGGCTCGGGATTCCCTTGAAGTACCAGATATGAGATACCGGAGCTGCCAGCTCAATATGTCCCATACGCTCTCTACGAACGTTAGATTTTGTAATCTCAACTCCGCATCGATCGCAGACAACGCCTTTATAGCGGATTTTTTTATACTTTCCACAATGGCATTCCCAGTCTTTGCTCGGTCCAAAAATACGTTCACAGAACAAACCGTCTTTTTCTGGTTTCAAAGTTCTATAGTTAATGGTTTCCGGTTTCTTTACTTCGCCCCGGGACCATTCCAATATTTTTTCCGGTGAAGCCAGTCCGATGCGGATGGCATCGAACGCTATGTTTGTGCCGACTTCTTTATTGTTTGTTTCTGGCATTTACAACGCTCCTTCCTCTTATTCTTCATCAAGAATGCTATCATCAAATCCGTCCATGAAATCATCTGTCTGAGCATCATTCTGATCGTCTTCTACATTTACCAGTTCTTCTTTTTCATTGAATTCCTGTTTTGAGAATCCCATCTCTCCGAAAGACTCTTTTTCTTCATAATTGAAGTTTCTGTCTCCGGAAATAATTGCGTTCAGATCTGTATTTCCATATTCGCTTGTTTCAAGCAGTTTTACTTCTTCGCCGTTCTCGTCTTCCAGTGTCACATCCAGACCAAGTGACTGTAACTCTTTCAACAGTACCTTGAAGGACTCCGGAATACCAGGCTCAGGAATATTATCACCTTTGATAATTGCTTCGTAAGTTTTTACACGTCCGATCACATCATCAGATTTTACTGTCAGGATCTCCTGCAGTGTGTATGCTGCACCATAAGCCTCCAGTGCCCATACCTCCATCTCTCCGAAACGCTGTCCACCGAACTGAGCTTTACCACCCAGAGGCTGCTGTGTAACGAGGGAGTAAGGACCAGTAGAACGTGCATGAATCTTGTCGTCTACCAAGTGATGCAGTTTCAGGTAATGCATGTGTCCGATTGTTACCGGGCTGTCAAAATACTCACCGGTACGTCCATCACGCAGTCTTACTTTACCATCACGGGAAATTGGAACACCTTTCCACAGTTTACGATGATCTCTGTTCTCATACAGGTAATCAAGAACTTCCGGAAGTAATTCCTCCTCATGTTTCTCTTTGAATTCTTCCCATGTTAAGTTTACATAATCATTTGCCAGATCCAGAGTATCCATGATATCTGTCTCTTTTGCACCTGCAAAAATAGGTGTGGCAACATTAAATCCAAGTGCTTTTGCAGCAAGGCTCAGATGAATCTCCAGCACCTGTCCGATATTCATTCGAGAAGGTACACCCAGCGGATTTAACACGATATCCAGCGGACGACCATTCGGAAGGAATGGCATATCTTCTACCGGAAGTACACGGGAAACAACACCCTTGTTACCATGACGGCCGGCCATCTTATCACCAACAGAGATTTTTCTCTTCTGTGCGATGTAGATACGAACTGCCTGATTTACACCCGGTGATAACTCGTCACCATTTTCACGGGTAAATACTTTTGCATCTACAACAATACCATACTCACCATGCGGTACTTTTAAGGAAGTATCACGTACTTCTCTTGCTTTCTCACCAAAGATTGCACGAAGCAGTCTCTCCTCAGCTGTCAGTTCTGTCTCTCCCTTCGGAGTTACTTTACCAACAAGGATATCACCGGCACGAACCTCGGCACCAATACGGATAATACCTCTCTCATCCAGATCTTTCAGTGCCTCATCACCAACACCCGGAACATCTCTTGTAATCTCTTCCGGTCCCAGTTTTGTATCACGTGCTTCTGCTTCATACTCTTCAATATGAATAGATGTATATACGTCATCCTGAACAAGACGCTCACTTAACAGTACAGCATCCTCGTAGTTATAACCTTCCCATGTCATAAATCCGATCAGTGGGTTTTTACCAAGACCAAGTTCTCCGTTTGCTGTAGAAGGACCATCAGCAATAACCTGACCTGCCTCCACATGATTGCCTTTGAACACGATTGGTCTCTGGTTGTAGCAGTTAGACTGGTTGCTTCGTGAGAATTTTGTCAGCTTGATTGTCTCTCTGCTTCCATCATCATCGTATTTGATTGTAATTTCATTAGAGCAAGCGCGCTCGATCACACCGGCACGTTTTGCCACTACACAAACACCGGAGTCAACTGCTGCTTTCGGCTCCATACCAGTACCAACTACCGGCGCTTCTGTTGTAAGAAGCGGTACAGCCTGACGCTGCATGTTTGCTCCCATCAGGGCACGGTTCGCATCATCGTTCTCAAGGAACGGAATTAATGCGGTAGCAACAGAGAATACCATCTGCGGAGATACATCCATGTAATCAAATAATGTCTTATCATACTCCTGTGTCTCTTCTCTGAATCGACCAGATACAGAGTTACGAACAAAATATCCGTTCTCATCCAGCTTCTCGTTCGCCTGTGCTACATGGTAATTATCCTCTTCATCTGCTGTCATGTATACAACTTCGTCTGTTACACGCGGATTTTTAGGATCAGATTTATCAATTTTACGATATGGTGCCTCTACGAAACCATACTCGTTAATTCTCGCATAAGATGCAAGAGAGTTGATCAGACCGATGTTCGGTCCCTCAGGTGTCTCTACCGGACACATTCTTCCATAATGGGAGTAATGAATATCTCGAACCTCAAATCCTGCACGATCTCTGGACAAACCACCTGGTCCTAATGCAGACAGACGACGTTTGTGTGTCAGCTCACCCAGAGGGTTGTTCTGATCCATAAACTGTGACAGCTGGGAAGAACCAAAGAACTCTTTGACTGCAGCTGTAACAGGTTTGATGTTGATCAGACTCTGCGGTGTAATTGTCTCAAGATCCTGTGTTGTCATTCTCTCACGAACCACTCTCTCCAGACGGGAAAGACCAATTCTGTACTGGTTCTGAAGCAGCTCACCTACCGCACGGATACGACGGTTTCCAAGGTGATCGATATCGTCATCGTTTCCGATACCGTACTCCAGATGCATGTTATAGTTAATAGAAGCAAGAATGTCTTCTTTTGTAATATGTTTCGGAATCAGATCGTGGATATTTCTGTGAATTGCTTCTTTGATATCCTCAATATCTGTATTTTCTTCCAGAATCTGTGCCAGAACCGGATAGTAAACCAGCTCATGAACGCCCAGTTCTTCCGGATCTACGTCTACATAATGGCGAAGATCAACCATCATACTGGACAGAACTTTTACATTTCTCTCCTCTGTCTGAATCCATACATAAGGAACTGCCGCATTCTGAATTGTATCTGCCAGCTCACGGTCAACTTTCTGACCTGCCTCTGCCAGAACCTCGCCTGTGCTCGGATCTACAACATCCTCTGCCAGTACATGTCCGTTGATACGGTTTTTCAGCATTAATTTCTTATTGAATTTATATCTTCCGACCTTAGCCAGATCATATCTTCTCGGATCGAAGAACATCGCCATGATAAGGCTCTCTGCGCTTTCTACAGACAGCGGCTCACCCGGACGAATTTTTTTGTATAACTCTAAAAGACCTTCCTGATAGTTTGTAGAAACGTCTTTTCCAAAACTTGCAATAATCTTTGGTTCTTCACCAAACAGATCAATAATTTCCTGGTTTGTACCGATACCAAGTGCACGAATCAATACAGTGATCGGCACTTTACGTGTACGGTCTACACGAACATAGAAGACATCATTGGAGTCTGTCTCATATTCCAACCATGCACCACGGTTCGGAATAACAGTGCAGGAATACAGTTCTTTTCCGATTTTATCATGGGCAATACCATAATAAATACCCGGGGAACGAACAAGCTGACTTACAATTACACGCTCAGCACCGTTAATTACAAATGTACCTGTCTCTGTCATCAACGGCAGATCACCCATGAAGATCTCATGCTCATTGATCTCGTCTGCTTCTTTATTGTAAAGTCTTACTTTTACTCTTAAAGGAGCTGCATATGTCGCATCACGCTCTTTACATTCCGGGATGGTATATTTAATCTCATCCTCGCACAATCTGAAATCTGTAAATTCCAGACTCAGATGTCCACTGTAATCAGCAATCGGCGAAATATCCGCAAACACTTCTTTGAGTCCTTCTTCCAAAAACCAATTGTAGGAATTCTTCTGAACCTCAATCAGGTTTGGCATTTCCAGAACCTCTTTTTGTCTCGAATAACTCATACGCAAACTTTTTCCGTTTATGACCGGACGTATCCTGTTTTTCTCCATTGACGCTTCACCTCTCGTTTTCTTTTTCTATCCCTGAAAAGGGCGCAATAAGCCCCATCAAACCACAATAGTGCATTTATCATAGTAGCATAGTATTTTTGCCAAGTCAAGGATTATTTTCACTTTTTGGCATCATTTTTGTGAGCACAAAAAAACACCAACCGGTTTCCCGGTTGGTGAAAATAATTCGGATAAAATTATTTAAGAGTAACTTTAGCGCCTTCAGCCTCAAGTTTAGCTTTGATATCCTCAGCTTCTGCTTTATCAGCACCCTCTTTAACCATCTTCGGAGCCTCGTCAACAACTGCTTTAGCTTCTTTTAATCCTAAACCTGTTAACTCACGAACAACTTTGATAACTTTAACTTTGTTCGGACCAACCTCTGTTAACTCAACGTCGAACTCTGTTTTCTCCTCAGCTGCGCCAGCACCGTCTCCGCCTGCTGCTGCAACTACAACGCCTGCTGCTGCAGATACGCCAAACTCTTCTTCACATGCTTTTACAAGGTCATTTAACTCTAAAACAGTTAACTCTTTAATCGCTTCAATAAATTCTGCGGTTGTTAATTTTGCCATTACTTTTTACCTCCAATTTTTCGATATTTTCATCTTTTAATATTCTAATTTTTAAGCTGCTATTTGCAGCTTCATCACCGGATTACTCTGCCGGTGTCTCTTCTGCTGCCGGAGCTTCCTCTGCTGTTTCTTCAGTAGCTGCTGGCTCGCAGTTTGCAGCACCACCCTGCTCTGCGATCTGATTGATAACGCGAGCGAAGTTTGTGATCGGAGACTGGATGCTTCCAAGTAATTTGGAAAGAAGATCCTGTCTGGACGGAACGCTTGCGATTGTCTGCATTCCTGCTGCATCATAATAATCGCCTTCTACAACACCAGCTTTGATTTCAAGTGCCGGAGCTGTTTTAGCAAATTTTGCAAGAATTCTTGCCGGAGCTGTTGCATCTTCTTTTGAGATTGCAATTGCGTTTGGTCCCTCAAGAACCGGTGCAAGTGCTTCAAACTCAGTACCTTTGAATGCGAAATTCATTAATGTGTTCTTATAAACTTTGTAAGAAACACCAGCTTCTCTTAATTCTTTACGTAACTGTGTATCCTCAGATACGGTAAGTCCACGGTAGTCTACAACTACTACAGACTGTGCACCATCGATCTGAGCTGCGATTTCCTGAACGATAGGCTGTTTCAGTTCTACTTTTGCCACGAATCGTGCACCTCCTTCTTAAATTTTGTTTCCTCAGACGAAAACGGGAATCCATTCACATAGGAAGTACTCACTTTCCATGCTACATAAAAATCCCTCTGTCACGCAGACAGAGGGAGAAAATTCTTCTTTACTAAACATTAAACTGTTTTGTAAATTCCCTCGGCAGGTTCTGCGTTTATGCCTTTCGGCACCTGCTGTCTTCGGCAATTTTGTAATCTTTCGATTACACACCGCTGTGTTTTCACACAACGATGCAATTATATCATTGTATCATTTCGATGTCAACAACAATTCAAAACTTTTTACACATATTTAGCAGTGTTTAATTTAACACCAGGTCCCATTGTAGAGGTCATTGTTACACTCTTCAGGTACTGACCTTTTAATGCGCTTGGTCTTGCTTTGATGATGGCATCCATAAGGGTCTGGAAGTTGTCCGCTAATTGCTCTTCTGTAAAGGATGCTTTTCCAATTGGCACATGGATAATATTTGTTTTGTCCAGTCTGTACTCAATCTTACCTGCTTTAATATCGTTGATAGCTTTTGTAACATCCATAGTTACTGTTCCGGCTTTCGGGTTTGGCATTAAACCTTTCGGTCCAAGTACACGTCCAAGACGTCCAACAACACCCATCATATCCGGTGTAGCTACTACTACGTCGAAATCAAGCCATCCTTCGTTCTGGATCTTCGGAATTAATTCCTCTCCACCAACGAAATCAGCGCCTGCTGCCTGAGCCTCGTCTACTTTTGTACCTTTTGCGAATACAAGTACACGAACTGTTTTACCTGTTCCGTGCGGCAGTACAACAGCACCACGGATCTGCTGCTCAGCGTGACGTCCATCACAACCTGTACGGATGTGAAGCTCGATGGTCTCGTCAAACTTTGCTGTAGCGTTCTCTTTTACAAGTTTGATTGCATCTGCACTTTCATACTGAACTGTTCTGTCGATTTTTTTCGCACTATCGACATATCTTTTTCCTCTTTTCATGAATTATAACCTCCTGTGGTTGTATCGGGAGAGGACCCTCCCACTTATTTTCGTTAATTAGTCCTCAGCTACAGTAACACCCATACTTCTTGCTGTTCCTGCGATCATGCTCATAGCACTCTCTAAGGATGCTGCATTTAAGTCTGGCATTTTCAGCTCTGCGATCTCTTTGATCTGAGCTTTTGTGATTGTTGCTACTTTAGTTTTGTTCGGTACGCCTGAACCAGATTTGATTCCGCAAGCTTTCTTGATCAGAACCGGTGCTGGCGGAGTTTTTGTAACGAAGCTGAAGCTTCTGTCTGCATATACTGTAATTACTACAGGGATGATCAGATCGCCCTGATCAGCTGTTTTTGCGTTGAACTGTTTTGTAAACTCTACGATGTTTACGCCATGCTGTCCAAGTGCAGGACCAACTGGAGGAGCCGGTGTAGCTTTACCAGCAGGAATCTGCAGTTTGATATATCCTTCTACTTTCTTTGCCATTTGAGATTGCCTCCTTTGAATTTTTCGTAATCGTTCCTTTACTTACGCTTACATTTTCTTCACTTCTGCGAAACTTATTTCTACCGGTGTTTCGCGACCGAAAAGCTCTACATTGATAGTCACGATCTGTTTGCTCTCATTCATGCTCTGGATAACACCAACGGTATCTTTCCATACACCACCAATGATCGTAACAGTATCGCCTTCTTTGAAGTCGACTACCACTTTTTCTTCTTTGATTCCCAACGGTCTCATCTCAGCTTCCGTGAGTGGCACCGGCTTTGATCCCGGACCAACGAATCCGGTAACACCTCTGGTATTTCTGACAACATACCAAGTGTCATCATTCATCACCATATTGATGAGCACATATCCAGGAAACATTTTTTTCTGAACCTGCTTTTTTGCACCGTTCTTCAACTCAACGACATCCTGCATCGGAATTCGAACTTCAAGAATTTCTTCCTCCAGATGTCTGTTTTCAATTGTTTTCTCAATGTCTGCTTTTACCTTATTCTCATATCCGGAATAAGTATGAACTACATACCAGTTCGCCTCAGCCATAAAAACTCACCTTTGCCTTCCTAAAGATTTACAAGGAAATCAACACCATACTGGATACCCAGATCCAGCACCGCGATAATCGCACCCAGGATAACGGAAACAATTAAGACTGCTACAGTCTGTTTCCCAAGTGATTTTTTGTCCAGCCAAACGATTTTCTGGAACTCAGCCTTCAGACCGGTAAACCAGCTCGTTTTCGGAGCATCTTTTTTCTTGGTTTCTTCCATCATGTCACATCCTTTGCATCGCCGGATTATTTGGTTTCTTTGTGTAATGTATGCTTTCTACAGAATTTGCAATACTTGTTTACTTCCATTCTTTCAGGATGAGCTTTCTTATCCTTAGTCAGGTTGTAATTACGCTGTTTGCACTCTGTGCATGCCAATGTAATCTTTACGCGCACAACTTTCCACCTCCATTAAATTTCTTTGCAACTGTATGCTTTCATAAAATTATGAATCGCATTCAATTTTAGGCATAAAAAAAAGACCTACTTCCATCGCCCATCCACTATAGCACAGGAAGCAAGTCTTCGTCAACTATTTTTTCGCATTTTCCATATACTCGTTCTGTATCTTATGTAAAACATAACATATCATTCAGGACACGTAAATAATTATTTTTCATTTTTTAATTCAGATTCCATTTTCTTTCTCTCCGTTTTTGATAAAACAGGAAGATTCCCGTACCTGCAGCTACCATACCAATTATCAGAAAAACACACGGCATTTTTCCAGAACCACCGGTTACCGGCATAGAAAATTCTGCTGCATTATCAATATGATATGTCAGATCATAAAAGCCATACATTTTCGTAACTTCATCATAAACCGCTTTGGATAAATCTGCATCACTCTTTTCCCATTCTTCCAGAGACTTCTCCAGAGGAAGCGTTACTTCAATTTCTTCTTTGAGCAGATGATAGCCTTCCTTCGTTTTTATTTCAGTAATTTGGTAAGTCTGCGGAATCAGATCTTTCCACTCGATCCTGCCCTCTGCATCCGTTGTTCCTGTATAAACGTCTCCGGTCTGTACACCTTTCATCTCAAAGATAACACCTTCCAGTGGGTGCTTAAACCCTTTTGAATCTTTCTTATACAGACAGATACTTCCCTTTCGTGGACTATCATATGCATTAACAGTAATATTTTCAGTCTCCAGTTTTTCAAATTTTTGATCATTAGAACCATACAGCTCTGCCTCAGCTCCATTCGCCCGCTGTTTGATCAGCATTTTCAATCCATCCGTCACAGAAGCTTTTTTATCTGCATTTTCTGAAAAGCACATAAATCCCTTCAGTTGAAAATATCGCGGCGGCACAACTTCTTTTAACACATAACTTCCCAAAGGATAAAAAATCTGTCCATCTGCATCCGTATATAACTCATCAGATTTCAACGTAGTTCCATCCTGCATAGTATAAACATTTTTCAAAAAACAAGAACTGTCTCCGATGGTAATTTTTCCATCCTCATCCGTATAAAAATACCATCTATGGTATGGTGTGTCCTCAGTTTTGCCATTCACATTCATATAATAGGAAAGTTCAAACACGGCGCCCTGCAGAGACATATTTCCACGCACGGCAAAAGGTTCTGAAAGCTCCTGATCCATTTTTTTCAACGTAAGTGGAAATGTATGTGTTCCCGGAACTTCTGTACAGACAATCTGCGTTGTTTCTTTTGGTGTCACTACTGCCCGATGAATTCCATCCATAACAGTTTCACCGTCATTTTCATTACACAACAAATATCCAGCGGATGCTGTTATTTCTTTTATATAATAAGATCCTGCATGCAGCGTCACTATATTAGTATTTCCATCTGCATCTGTTCTCAGTATGTCGATCCGATTCTGATCTGCCAGGGCATCTTCCTGTGACGCATAAATTCCATATTCTGCGCCTTCCAGCGTATAGCAGACATTATCTTTTACAAGTTCTGCATTTTCAGATATTTTCTGCAATTTCAAACTTCCGGGTGCCGTATTGGAAAACTGCACTTCAACTGCATGTGTATTCAAATTGAAAGTCTGTTCCCAATATTCTGGATTCAGTTCATATCCGTCCGGAGCCTTCATTTCTACCACTTTCCAGGTATATGCTGTCTGAGATTTCAACTGTTCTACTGCTATTTTTACTTTTCCGATCACTTCATCTTTTGCACTCTGGTAAGCAGTTCCCCAGCTTCCAAAATCAAGCACTTTTTTTGTACTGGAGAAATAATTTGTATATAAAATATTTCCTCTCCAGTGATAGGATGCGCGCCCAGTTTCATCTGTCTTTACGGTCGCCATTTTTTCCCCATCTTTGTAGATTTCAAATTCTGCACCTGCCAGAACTTCGCCAGTATCTGCATCTGTTTTTTCTATGTGAATATCAAAAGACTGAGCAACCTGATCCCGTGCGCGATACGACGCCTGCAAATATTCCGTCCTTTTGAATACGATCCGCACGCTTCCACTGACCGGATTTATTACATTATTCCAAAGTGCTACCTTCTGCCTGCTTCCTTCCGCATAAATATAAACGCCACCACCTGTCGGAAGCCCCTTTTTTCTGTAATTTAAGGTGATTGATTTTCCAGCAAAAGACGCATTGGTGGTAACTGTTAATCCTCCTTTTGCCGGGGCAACCTGAACACCTGCCGGAAGATTTACAAACTCGATCTGATCTGAAATGTTATTCTTATCCACAATCCATATTTTTTCTCCGGCATCAGCTGAAATCGTCTGCCCTGTATATGACGGAATCGTATTATAAGTACTAACTTTTTTCCAGACTTCTGCAATCGCCTGATCAACTTTCGCTTTTGAATCCAAATGAGCACAAGTATACTTTTTTGTATTCGTCAGCATATACCGGCTTGCCTGATTATAATCTTCATGATCCTTAATTTCTGACCAGATCAGATTCTGTGTCAACACGTAATTACATACCCAGTCTGAGCCAAAATAACTTTTTGCATAACACACTGCCTTGGTCAGATTGTTAATCTTGTCAAAACTCCAGCCATATCGATTCTGAAGCCATTTGACTCCATTTCCATTTTCCTGCAAATAAAAGCGTGTTCCGTTTGCAGTCAGATTATTCAATTCGGTAGCTGGCTCCATACAATATGCCCATTGTTCATTCAATAATAACATTGATTCTGTGCCATCCGCTCCATTTCTGTTGTAACTGGAAAATGCACCACTTAAATTTTGTTCGATATTTCTTTTTAATATCATGGAAGAATCTGCCGCAAACCCGGTAATTTCCCCAAATAGCAATATCGCAAACAGTATCAGCGCAGTAAATACGGACAGGGATAATAGTTTCCTTCTCTTTTTTTCTGTCATTTCGTTGTTTCCTCCCACTATGCTCTGCTGTTTACAAAATAATAACCATAGGCAAATCCGGTATATTTAAAATCTACCATTCCAGCACTGACATACCAAAATCCATTTTCGTTCTGTGCAACACCATTATAATCAAATCGTACCTTCCCATTTTCCAGATACCACCAGCCATTTTCATTTTTTGCCAGACCAGTGTATGTTGTATCTACAATACCATTTCTGACTTTCCACCAGGCATTATCGATTTTTGCAACGGTATCCATACTCGAATTGAATTTACCATTTGTCAGATAAATAATCCCCTGATTTGCCGTAACACCGATAGTATCTTTTACCAATCCATTCTTACTGCTATCCGTCTTTCCTTTTGTCATCCAGTATATTCCATCTTTGCCTGCTGCCAATCCGGTATAAGTTTCATCTGCTTTTCCATTAACCAGATACCAGCCATTGCTTCCACTCATTTCTACCGTCTGATTCAATGGGAATTCACATTTTCCATTCGTAAATTTATATTTTCCAGATGTCGTATCAAAGATTCCACTGTTCCAATCTACCCAGCCGTTTACGACATGCCACCAGCCATTCCAATTCGGTACCAAAATAGATTCTGTATCTTTAACCACTCCCTGATCTACAAATCCCCATTGATTTCCTGTTTGGTCAGGGAACACTCCGTTTATGGTAACATCTGGCTTATCCCCATCATAAACATACTGCTGTTCCTCATTGATTTCCTGCGTAACAACCTTCCACTTAACCTCTGCTTCTGCTGCCTTTGCCAAAACTGTACTTCCATGAAAAAGTAACAACAGACTTCCCAACATCATAAACAGACGCATCCATTTTCTAACCACACGCTCTGTTTTCTGCATCTTTCCGCTTTCCCCCTTTCACATTCCTATATACCGTAAAAATCACGAATCCCGCCAATACTGCTACTCCTGCATAACGTATTTTTGTCTCCTGCCAAATTGTCTGATCCGAATTTGTCCTTATGCAATTTTGTGCTGATTCATTGTCCTGTACAAAGACCTTCTTTCCTGCCTCTGAAACACCCACGGTACCTGTCTCTTTCCGTTTTGCAGAAACAACATAACGATATTTCCCACTACTTCGGTAAGGATGACAGGTGATCAGCGTCACCTGATCGGTTCCCGATTGTATCTTTATCCGCTCTATTTCATCCGGTTCAATCACCTGAATATCCGATACTACATATTCCAAACGTTCCCATGGATTCGTCACAATGATACAATCCCCATGTTTCAGTGCATCAATATATTTAAAATACACCTGCTGCTTCCAGCCACGATGCGCTGCGATCACACAATTGGTATTGTTTCCGCCAATCGGAACAGATGTACCGCCCAAAACTGCTGCGCCCTGATTCAACTTTTCTTCGGATGCCCCCAGATACAGCGGAAGTGTACAATCAATGCTTGGGATTTCCACATATCCAAACATTTTATCTGATACAATTCCATCAATTTCAGGTGCTTTTTCCACATATGCCGGTTCATATAAACAGTTCTGCCCACTTTCAAACAATTCCTGATTATACTGTTGTATCTTTCCAAATAAATCCGATTTTTCCTCTGGTTCTGACTGCATGTGAAACTCTGCAATTTCTTTCTGTATTCGTTTGTCCTGATATTGTTGATGCAGATTTGGAGAAAAAAAGATCAAACATCCTGCCAATAAAAGTGCTGCTCCACACCAATGCTTCCATTTTTGTGCCACTCTGCCCGTTTTTTGTCTTTTCAACATTTCTTTCTTCCTTTTTTCCAAAGCATTGACAATACTTTGACAACAACTGCCAATCCCGCCATCATTGCACTGCCAGCCAGAATTGCATTCAGATATGCCCGCATCCATACCGAACCATTCCAGTCTGCCGTTTCTACCGGCACATCCACTTTCTTCACATCTGCATCCGATACCCGTTCTCCGGTCACGATCAGTCGATGTGTGTTTACTCCATAGGGTGTACAGGTAACCAAAGATATCAAATCCCGGTTTTCATCCGGGTAAAGGTGATCTGCCTCTTCCGGCAAAAGTGTCTGTATTTCACACACACAATATGTAAGACTCATATTTAACACCCGGATGTAAAACAGATCGCCTTCACTTAATTCCGTCAGATCCGAAAACATTCTGGAAGTATTCATTCCTGTATGAGCCAGAAGAAATGAGCGGTTACCCACGCCCCCAATCGGCAGCGCGGAACCTTCCATATGCCCAACCCCCTTTTTCAAAACTTCTTCCGATGTTCCATGATAAACCGGAAGTGACACATTGATCTTCGGTATTTCCACAAAACACATCATCCCGTTTTCTGTTGGGTTCAACACTTCTTCATAACGAATATCTTCTGGCAAGGATGTATCACAATATGGTTCCGTAAGCATTACCCGGCTGTTGACCAGCTCCTGATTATATCTTCTTGCAGCTTCCAGCTGTTTTGTAATCTCTGACGTTCCACTTTCTGCCGCATATTGTTCGTATACATTTGCACTGGAAGCCACATGATGTTGATACAGCCAATTACTGAACCATGGATACCCCATCAGTATCACTCCAAGTCCGATCAGTACAACCATTCCTGCCTGTCTGATTTTTCTCATATTGCACTTTATTTCATTGATAAGTCTTTTTTACGTGACATAAGGCTGCATCCTCCGGCAACTGCTGCAACACCAATGATCGTCACCAGATACAGTCCTCTTCCACCAGTCTGTGGTAACAGAAACTTTTTCGTATTCGTTACTGTCAAAATGACGGCTCCATTCGAATCTGTCATAGATGCATCCACCTGATCTACCTTTGCAGATGCTTTCTGGATTGCACCTACATACAGATCTGTTTTTCCGATCGTGCGACCGTTTGCTGTCTCGGACGCTGGTTTCCCAGCAGCCGTTCCTGTCAGCTCATCTAGCTGATCTGTTACAAGATTTCCATTTTCATCATAAATACCGCCATTGTAGTTTTTTACAATCTGTTCCACAGCTTCCTGATTCATTCCTGTCACGCCACAAACAGATGCGATCACGTCTCTGTCCGTCGCGGTAATATCAATCTCTATCGGCTCACGCAGCAGATTATATCCCCGATCCGTCGCTGTCTCTGTCAAAAGATACTGATCTGCTTCCAGCCCTTCGATCTGCAATCTTCCGCTGTCATTCTGTGGCACAAAGGCGGTTGCCTCCTCTTCCTTAGCGGTCTTTCCAGTTACATAATATTTTCCGTCCTTCTCTGATTTTTCAGCAATCACGTAATAGTCATCTGCCTTATTTTGAAGTGTAAACTCTACCTTTTTAAAGTTTCCCTTATCATCAGAAAATGTCTTTGTCAGATCTACTCCATAGGTATACACATAATTTCGGTCTTCCAACATGTTGTAATAACCATCCGAAGTACGACTCCAGATCAAACTGGCATTGTTCTGATTTCCTTCATCGCCGATAATCACAGATGCATCTGATCTGACAGTTGCCGTATAAGAAACTACCATATAATAATCTGATAATCCCTCCTCACGGTTCTTAGCACCATTTAAAACATTCAGGCCCTGTTCCGTCAGCCGGATATTCATTCTTGTAGAGCCATCCGGTGTCTGCATTCCTGTGTCCGGATCCTGTACCGTCACATAGGCATATTCCTGAGAATAATCACCGGAATCCAGCTCCCACACAGAAATGGCATTCTCTGTATTATTACTGTTCGCATCTTCTGCATTATCATAAAATGCGATTTTTGCATCACGATTATAACGTAAACCTGCTGCTAATGTGTCCGTGAAAGTATATTCACTCAGATAGGTAGCAGCTGAAGTAATATGCGGTAATTTGGAAACCAGAATATAATCCAGCACATCTCCCTCTGATGCCGTCACCGTATCCGCATAAGAGAAATCGTTCCCCGCTGTAAGAAAATCAGCAGTAGAAACCTTTTCCCCGTCCCGTGGCAGCACACTGTCAGCATACCTTCTCACACTTTTATCCAGCGTCGGGTTTCCTGTCTGATTCTTCGGATAACATACCATGTCATACAGCCAGGTATTTCCTGCTTCCAAGTTGGTAAACGGAAGCTGAACAAACCATGGATCTACCGTATCCACAACCTGTTCCGGAACTTCTGCCTCCACAAACAGATACAGTCCAAGTGGCAGATTTTCTGCATGTGTTTCCCCATGGCTGTCTGTCTTTGGCAAATTGATCACCCCAGCCACACTGCTTTGATCCGTTGTATCACTCAATGTTCCATAATCATACAGATAATGTTCCAGCTCATTTTTCGCAGAAACATTATCTTCTTCCAATATCTGTTCCATAGCATCAGAAATCTGCTGGCTTGTATAATGATACACGTCCTGATTTTGACACGGATACGCTTCATCCGATGTTGTCATATCAATCGCATCTTCTGCTTTCAACCCCAGGATTTCTGCCAGCCTGCCCGGAATCTCATAGACTAATTCCACCAGTGACGTTGCATCACTATGCACCATGTGCGTTTCCACATTTCCGACCCGCAGACAGGAAAACTGTACGCCTTCCATGCCGTAATCTGACAGAGCCTGTTCTGCCTTTGTATTTTGTTCACCATCTGCTTCATCCTGTCCCTGCTTGTAATCACCAGCTGCTTCTGCCGATGTTATATCGTATTTTCGAATCGTGATACTTCCCTTTTTTGAAAGATCTACCGTTGACGCTTCCACAGATTTTCCACGTTTCTCTGACTCCTGTTCATAAGCACGCTCTCCCTGAGCTGCCAGACCAGTCTGCACTAATGGTGCTGTTCCCAGAATAAGTGACAAAGTAACTGCCCCCATTGCAATCATCATTTGTTTTCTTCTCATATTTTTCCCGTTCTCCTATTATTTACTTCGTTTTACATTTAGTTGTTTAAAAACTGTTACCGCTACTTATCATTTTTCCATGTCTATCACCTCTCTTCCGTGAAATCCAACACGTATTGTTACTCATCAAAACTGGAATCCTGTGTCGAAAATCGACCACGAAAATTAGATATGTCCATAGCAGACAAAAGAAACTGCATTCGAATGCATCGCCTGTGATTTTGATGTGGCTTCAGTATACGCATCCCGCTGTCACCTGTCAACCACACTATTTTTTTCATTTTCTGTATTTATACAAACTGCACAAAACAGGAAAACCTGCATAAAATCTTCCCTTTTTTCACTTTTCGCCCTTTTTTACCCCATTTTACCATAACGAAAAAATGCAAATTTTGTATAGTTTTTTCATCTTTTCTTTTTCCATTCTCCCATGGTACAATAGGCAGAACGCAATATTTATTTTTGTACATTCAAGAATGCTCCGGCATTCTTGTTGCGAGGTGCGCGTCATGCAATTGCATGACATACTTCAACTGCGCACCTCTGTAATCCTGCCGGAGGCTATATCAGATGGGGGATTGGCTCCCACCTGATATATTTTTTATGATAAATCACAGTCAAAATGAGCACTAACTGTTCCAAAAAGGAGAACTACATATGTTAGAACTTTACCCGAATTATTATTCAAAATTTACCTGCACCGCAGACCAATGTCCAATCACCTGCTGTCAGGAATGGAAAATTGCTGTGGATGATGACACTTACCGAAACTGGTTTACCATCCAGCCGCCCACAGATGTTACTCCGCAAAAAGCCACACTTTCTGCCTATACCACTTATCAGGAGGAAGCTCGTGTCATTCGCCTGAATAAGCAGAAAAAATGTCCGTTCCTGAAAGAAAACGGACTTTGCCGACTGGTTCTCGCACATGGAGATGCCGTCCTGTCGGATACATGTACTACATTTCCACGGGAATTTCATACCTTTTCCAATCACATAGAAAAGACTTTAATGCCAAGCTGCCCGGCGGTCATTGATCTGTGGAAAGAAGAAACCAAACTTTCTTTTCCTTCTGTCAATGCCAGTCTGTGTTCTGATACGAACAATCTGCTTTTTTCTGTTCGAAGCCATCTGATCTCTCTGATGCAAAACAGCCCAGACTCTCCGGAACATATTTTGCTGGAATGTTTTTATATTCTTCTGGAATTGCAGCAGCAGACGTTATCTTTGGATTTACTGGCAGATTATTTTTCAGAATCTGTCATTGGGCAGCTTTCTGATGCCATTGAACAGATGGATTTTCCACTGGAAGATACCTTGCTGGAATGTAATGAACTTCTTCAGGATCTCGCCGTCAATTACCAAAAGGAAGGGCTTTACAGCAGTTTTCTGACTCCGCTTCTGGCACTTGCAGACCAGATTTCAGAAGGCACTGTCAATTATGATCTGGCAGAAGAATGGGATGCTTTTGAACAGCAGTTTTTCCAATATCAGGCTCTGATCCGAAATTTTCTTGCAAATGAATTTTTCTCTGATCTGCTGTCTCCCGACGGCGATCTGGAAAGCATGATCGTACAAATGCAATGGATTGGCATGGAATATGGCGTTGTCCGCCACAGTATTTTTTTGAAATGGTTGCTTGAAGGAAAAGGAAATCTCTGCTATGAAGTGGTTCGTGATTCGCTGGTCATACTGACACGAATGACCGGATATGAAAAAGATGATATTTACGAATATCTGGAAAACAGTTTTGATTCCCTTTATTGGGACTGGGGATATTTTGCAATGATCGTATCTGATTTTTTAAATGTGCAGTGATTCTGAGAAAAAAGGACAAATTTTAAGCCCGATCGATGATTTTCTTCTCCGACCGGGCTTTTAATGAATTTCCTGTAATTTCATTGTCTACACCTTCAACTTTCTCAGATTATTAATAATTACTTATGTTCCTTTTGGACCGTACCTCCTATCTTAGATTTTGAGTTCTTCCTTCTCATTTCATTGGACTGTACCTCTATTTCTTAAGTTCTTTTTGTTGATATTATAGTAACGCACTTCCCCTGTTTTGTCAATACTTTTCTGTTATTTTTTATTTATGTTGCTATTTTTCTGTCTTTTCTTTTATTTTCTTCATATTTACTGTTTTTTATTCCCGACTCTATGATATGTAATGTATGACTTTTAAGTTATAATTCTTTATTTTACTCTTTGCATAAGTCTCTTTCTTTAATAACAGAATTATTTCTCTGGCGCAGCATTTCTAACCGTAGTATAATACATAAGTATATAAACTACTTCTATTTAACAATCATGGAAAATTGCCTAAAACCGGCAATAGTGAGGGTAAAACAATGAACAGAAAATGGTGGCATGACAAGGTAGCATATCAGATTTATCCAAAAAGTTTTCTGGATACCAACGGAGACGGTATTGGCGATCTGAGAGGAGTTATTTCAAAACTGGATTATTTAAAACAGCTGGGAATCGACATGATCTGGCTCTCTCCTGTCTATAAATCTCCGTTTGTAGATCAGGGTTATGACATTGCCGATTATTATGCGATTGCAGAAGAATTCGGTACAATGGAAGACTTTGACGAATTACTGGCAGAAGCAAAAAAACGTAATATGTATATTATTATGGATCTGGTTATTAACCACTGCTCCGATCAGCATGAATGGTTCCAGAAAGCACTGGCAGATCCTGATGGTGAATATGCAGATTACTTCTACTTTCGCAAGGGGAAGAACGGAAATCCACCAAGCAATTACCGTTCCTACTTTGGCGGAAGCTGCTGGGAACCAGTACCTGGTACCGACAAATATTATTTCCACATGTTTGCCAAAGAACAACCGGATTTAAACTGGGAAAACCCGGTTCTTCGTCAAAAACTTTACGATATGATCAACTGGTGGCTGGATAAAGGACTTGCCGGTTTTCGAATTGATGCGATCATCAATATCAAAAAGGATCTTAATTTTCCTGATTATGAACCGGATGGTCCAGACGGAATGGTCAACTGTTCCAAAATGGTAGACAGTGTCGATGGCGTTGGCAAATTACTGGAAGATTTAAAAAAACACACCTTCGAAAAATATGATGCCTTTACTGTTGGTGAAGTTTTTAATATGAAAGCCGATGAACTTGCTGAGTTCATTGGCGAAAACGGTCATTTTTCAAGCATGTTTGATTTCAGTGCACACTGCCTGACAGAAGGCAAACGCGGCTGGTATGAAGCCGGACCGGTTCAATTTAAAGACTGGAGAGCGGCTATCACCAATGCACAGCTTACCGCGCAAACCTGTGGTTTTGAGGCAAACATTATTGAAAACCATGATGAACCAAGAGGTGTATCACGCTTTTTACCAAGCTATGCACAGAACCCGGCTGGTACAAAAATGCTTGCCACTGTCAGCATTCTGTTACGTGGAATTCCTTTTATTTATCAAGGACAGGAGATTGGTATGCAAAATGCCATATGGAACAGTATAGATGAATTCAATGACATCAGCACCAAAGATCAGTATCGCATTGCAAGAGATGCCGGATTAACAGACCGTGAGGCTCTGGCTGTATGCAATCGAATGAGTCGTGATAATGCCAGAACCCCGGTACAATGGAGCGATCAGCCAAATGCCGGCTTTACCAGCGGAACCCCCTGGCTGAAGATAAATCCAAATTATACTCAGATAAACGTGGCAAATCAGGAAAACGATCCATCTTCTGTGTTAAACTATTATCGCAGATTAATTGCCCTGCGAAAATCAACCGCTTATAAGGAAGTATTCACCTATGGAAAATTTGTTCCTGCTTACCAACATACGGACTCTGTAATGGCATATTATCGTGAAACAGAAACTCAACGCATTCTGGTTGCTGCCAATTTTAGTAAAAAACCTGTTACCCTGAATTTGGAGCATCCGGCAAAACAGGTTCTTTTGTCAAATATGGAAGCCACAGACATTATGGACTCTACATTATCAGATTCCTTAGAATCAGCAACTCTGCCATTAAGAAGCTGTGAAATACTTGTTCTGGAATTAGAATAAATATGCATAAGTTTGTCTGTTTACTTCAGGCAAACAGCAAGATAAAAAAGAGAGAGGAACACCGAAATGATGAGGTGCCGTAACGAAGGTTTTGAAATCAAGTGGCAAAGACAATCGGTACGGTATATTGCAGAAAAATCTAAAAATCATATTTGGAGGAAATTGCATTCAAGTCGAACGCACGTGAGACTTGGTGCGTGATTCTGGTCAGCGCAAGCTGA
>ERZ773169.737-NODE-737-length-36170-cov-5.935567_pt1 | contig 36170 bp, 40 predicted proteins | sample MGYA00580536_ERZ773169 | MGnify/ENA primary metagenome ERZ773169 (study PRJEB29015, sample SAMEA2737814) | human gut metagenome | biome: human gut; feature: human-associated habitat; material: faeces | place: China | collected 2012 ... | reverse complement strand
GCTGCTTGCTCCTCAGAGAGAATATTCCCAAGCAATGACTTAACACCATCCACAATAGCTTCTGTACTTTCCGGAGTCTGGAATGCACTTAGATACTCTTTCCGGATCGCTTCAATATCGATGTGAAGAAAGGTATCAAAAGGATCGTCATAATAATTCGCAGAAGAAAAATAGAGCCTGTTAGTTCTGAGTGCTTCCAAGCTTTTTGTGCTGACAGGTCGATACCGGAAAAGCAGCTTCGGATACTTAATTGATTTGAATAGCTGTTCTCGCTCTGCCACAATATCATTCCCGGGCAAAGAACATAATGTTTTCCAAAATTGTTCTCGATCATTGTGATCCATTGATAACCCTCCGCTCAAGTATTAAATCACACATGAAATAATTACGTTTTTTATGTTCAAAACGCACCATTTTTGATATCTGCATCAATCACTTTCTGCCATTCGTCAAATGAGACAAAATGGACGAACTTCTCTTTATCAAAGTCCGATGCTACCAAGAAACCGGCGAATCCTTTTTGATCTGCATAGCCTGCGACACCCCAAACATAGGAATGCAAAAGCCAGTTACACACATCCTTCACTTTGAGCGAGGCAGCTTGTCCTTCACCATAGCTTGACACGCAGATTTTACCACGAAAAGCCCAACCGTCTTCGTCGGTGTACGGATATTTCGTAGCAGAGATTACGCCGCTCATGATTTTGCATTCGGGAAGTGTCCAGTTCTGCTCTTTGGCAACTTTCTCTGCTTCAATTTCGTCTTCAATGGTTTTTCGCAGGACGGTGGCAGAGTATAACACAGCACGGTTCAGCTTATGCTTCCCATATTCACCGTAGCTTGGAGCCTTTTGCCAAAGAGATATTGCCCAAGACTGTTTTTTCAATTCCCATTTCCATCTGCCATCAAAAATCATAGCAGTACCTCATTTTAACCGTTCGCACAACGGCAGGATTTCTTCCAGTTTGGCAACGATGCGCTTCTGTTCAGCAAGGGGGGGGGAGGGGCATTATCAGATTTTTTAACTTAATAATTGTAAGGGCTGAATATGCAGTACCTGCAACCGTCGATAACGCCTGTTTTTCGAACAGCGGACTATGCAAAAAACATTCTACATACTTCGAGTCAAAAAAACTGATTTCCACAAATTTGCGTGATGTTTCCGTCTTTATAATAAAACTTTCGACCGTCACAGATCCAAGTATTACCTATTGTTCCAACGGAAGTTATCAAAATATCTCCTATTTGGGGGACACCATATTCTTCTGCCAAAGAATTATTCTCTTTTTAAGGTCAGAACGAAGCAGACGATACACGATCTGGAAAGCAGTATATGTTTTGCCTGTGCCCGTTGCCATAACAAGCAACAATCTTTGCTGACCTCTGGGCAATCGTTTCAACAGTTCTATTTACTGCATTTCGCTGATAGTATCGGGGTGGATATGTACTCTGAGAAGAATAATACGACTGAGAGACAATTTTCTTTTCTGTATCGGAAATGCCCTTGCCGCCATTCAGCTCAGCGTAATACCTCGCCACCAGTTCGTCTTGGGTCGGGAATTTATCTGAGTCGATCTGCTGTTCCTGTCCGGTTAAGAAGTCATGCTCATAGAAAGCATCTCCATTTGAGGAATAAGCAAACGGCAAGTCCATCATCTGAGCATAAGTCATTGCCTGTTGCAAACCGTGAGATACGGAATGATTATTATCCTTTGCTTCGACTACGGCGATAGGCTTTCCGTCGTTGAGGTAAAGCATATAGTCGGCAAACTTAGGCTTACTGCGAGCCACGATATTTCCTCTGATGTTGATTCGACCATCTGTGATCTTGGTCTCCATCGTAATGTGACCTTTCCAACCCTTGAGAATGACCGGAGTAATATAATTCAACTTGATGTCTTCTTCTGACATCTGTTTCTTGCCCAATATAGTCATATCGAATCCTCCCAATCAAATTTTCTGTGTTGGTTAATCACGGACAGTTTCAAGAATATCTTCAATCCGACAATCCATTACTTCGCAGATATGAAGAAGAACATCCGTTGTAATATTGTCTCCCTTGCCGAGCTTCGCAAGGGAAGCAGAACTGATGCCAGCCTTTTCTTTCAAATCGCTCTTTTTCATATTTTTATCAATAAGCATCTTCCAGAGTTTGTTATAGCTGATACGCATAATGGAAGTCCTCCTTGTACTAAATCGGCCAGTTTTCTTTATTATAACACAAAAATGTGAAAAATTTCTACCCATTTTGCAAATTTTATATTTGCGAACGCAAATTCAACTTTGCGATCGAGAATATCTAATCTGTTTTTTGCTTGAACGGAGCAAAAAGGACTTGTGCCCGATTTGAGCACAAGTCCCTACTTGGTATATTCGATTATGAAAACACGCGATGTGCGTACAAAAAACATCCCCCGGGGGAGCTTCCGCATGGTCTTGTGGTCTGCTACAATACAGCCATCGGTTAATACGCTCAACCCAATCCTAAAACAAAAGCGCGGCGTTTCTTGGGGAAGAAAACGCCGTGTTTTTGTTTGGAACTGAACATCAGGAGGAACGTCATGCATCTGGAACACGAACACGATTACGGTCATACCCATGACCATTCGCACACAGCCGCGCCGCGCGATGAGCTGATTGCTCTGATGCGCTACATGGTCGGTCACAATGTTTCGCACACCAACGAACTCAAAAAGCTGGCACATAAGCTCGCCCATACCGGCGACAGCGAAGCCTGTGCGCAAATACTCGACGCAGTCCAGGATTACGAAACCGGCAATCAGAAACTCGCAGCAAGTCTGGATCAGCTTCAGAAATGAACGGCTTCCGCTAAATCTGTTGGTTTTGCCTACGTTGGATAATCCAACGCAATAAAATAAAGATATATTAAGTAAAGATATATAAATTACTGATAGAATCGATTCGATTCAGAAGCGGCGGCAGCAAGAAAAATTTTCTGCGAAAGATTATTGACAAACATTTGTTCTGATGCTATTATGTGAAACATAGCAGGAAATCCTGTCGACAACAGAATATTCCGAAGCGCACCATGAAAAGTAATGAAGGAGCGCTGCGGCCGAATAATGGCCGCAGCGCTCCTTTTGGTGCTCTTTAGGAGAAATATGGGGGTGGGACCACAATCCCAAACAACTGAATAACCAGCAACGCGGATAACACCGCAGGTTGGGAAACGCGCACGGCGCGCGCGAAGGCCCGGAGGCAGCGAGCTTCCGGCGAGCGAGAAACGCACCGTGGGCAGCCTTGGCAGGCTGCATCATGCCGCCCAATCTGTTTGGACACACAATGTCCGGCCTGCACGTAAGACAGGCTGCCGTGGCTGGGGTTGAAAGCAGTCAAGACCCCTTCCACGAGCTGTGAGAGCTGCCAAGCTCTGTCCGCGCTGTTCCCCATCGCCGGGGCGCGAGCTGCAAATACGGCGTAAGAAAACCATAGCGACTATACTAGCGACTACAAAAGGCAAAAATCCGAATTTCAAATTTACATAGCGACTAATGTAGCGACTACGACATCCGAAGCGCAAAAATGTTGAATTTCATGGCTTGTACAAAATGAAAATCTAAAAATTCTTCTAAACAGAACGAGGATTTGTCTACGTTTTGGCTTTTCTTGCTGCGCAAGAAAAGCGCAAGCATCGCCGTTTGATATCAAAACGGCACTTGCAGGGAGAACCCTGACCCCAATATGCCGCCCACCGGCGGAGGAAAGGAGACTCGATGAACGAAGAACCATACAAAATCTGTCTGCGGCTGAACGCCGATGAAGCCCAAAAGCTGATCGTGAATGCCAAAGCCTGCGGTCTGACACGAACCGCGTACCTGCGCAGGCTGCTGAGCGGATATGATCTCAAGCCCAGACCGTCCGCAGCGCTGGAAGCGCTGCGCACTGAAATCCATCAGATCGGCAACAACATCAACCAGATCGCCCGCAAAGCAAATGCCGGATTTGCCACTCGGGAAGAAACCACACGGGCGTTACGAATGATGGACGAGGTCTACGGTCTACTCTATGAGGTTGCGAAACGATCATGGCAATTACAAAGATTCTGTACCGGAACGGCGGCTTGCGGCAGGCGATTGATTACATCACGAATCCTGTTAAAACAGATGAAAACCTGTTGACCGATTATGTCCGCTGCGATCCCGGCTACGCCGCACAGCAGATGATGGACACAAAGCGCGCCCTTGGCAAGACCGCCGGACGGCAGTGCTATCACATCATCCAGTCTTTCAAGCCGGACGAGATTACACCGGAGCTGGCACATGAGATCGCCAGACAGTTCGCAGCCGAGCATTTGCTGGGATACGAAGCCGTCATTGCGACCCATGTGGACAAAGCACATATTCACTCACATATTGTGTTCAACTCGGTCAATGCCGTCACCGGGAAAATGTATCACAGCACCTGCGAGAATTACTACAGGCAGATTTGCGGTGTTTCAGATCGGCTGTGCAAAGCGCATGGTCTAAGCATCGTTTTGGAAAACGGTGAAAAGAAAACCGTCAGCTATGCGGAGTGGCTGCGTCAGAAAAAGAGCCAGCCGACGTTCCGCTCTATGCTCGAAGCGGACTTGCGCGATGCCATCGAGGATGCCAACGATCTCGGTCACTTTTTCCTGCTTATGGAGCATAGTGGCTATGAGATCCATCACGGCAAACGCCTTGGATTTCGGTTACGCGGGCAGGAACATTTCATGTGTCCGGAACGCAGAAATCCTGATTTCTCGGAAGAACGTATCGAGCAGACCATTCTGGGCAATCTGGGGCAAATTGAAGCCGGAAGGAAACCTGCCTTCACGCCGAAGCCAAAGCCGCGGCCATATCGCCCACATCCAAAGTACACAGGATTCCTTGCGCTGTATTATCACTACTGCTATTTGCTCGGTCGAATTGAAAAACGGCAGTATCCACCGCGTATGACGCCGCACCTGCGAAAAGAGATCATGAAGGCTGATATTTACAAAGCACGTCTGAAGTTTTTACAGGAACAGAATATTTGTACGCCGGACGATTTGACTGCCTGTATACAGAATGCAGAGCAGCAGATTGCAAAACTGTCCAAACAGCGCACGATTCTGAGCGTCCGCAAGAAAAAACGCAAGAAGCTCTTTGACGCGCTGGCAGTAGAAGCTGCCTTCGGAGGATTTGAGCCAAAGAAAGCAGAATATGACGATGCAAAAGAGGTTCTGGATACTTGCGGCATTCCACGCGAAGTCTTGTTAGCGGAAAAATCGGATCTCTATGAGCAGCTTGTGCAGGTAAATCAGCAGATTTGGCAGGAGCGCTGGAAACTCAAGCAATGCAAGGAAATCTCAGAAACGGCAGCCATCATGCAACGGGACATCGACCGCGTTGAACAGCAGCCGCAGCGGATAGCTGACACGCACCAGCGGTAAGGCGCGTCGTGCCGCCGTGTGCGGTTTTGCATGTCGCCCGCGCATCCGCGCAGGTCTGCGCCACACAAATGCCGCGTCCGCCCACCATGCGGCGCAAAAAAGCGAGGGCTGGCATCAAGCCAGCTCTCGCCTTACAAATCGAACGAAGGAGATGATCCATGACAGCATCACACAGCCCAGCATCACCAGAAAAATCCCATCCGCCAGTGCCGTGTGCACACGATACCACGGCTGAAACACTGTGAGCATCAGTACCATGTACACCAGCGGTATGGACAATCTCAGTTTCATCGCAATACGAATCATCAAGAGCAGCAGTTGAACCATCACGGAAAAAAACAGGCAGTTAACATCGGCGATCCTCCTCAAACGGTTTGTTGGATGTTAACTCTCCTGGCTGCTTTTTGCAAGTACATTTTTTGAAAATCAAATCAGGGAGGTCGTCATGAACCAAACTACAAAACCAGCGGCCTGCCCTGATTCCGTCCGTGTTGAGCGCATTCAGATTTCGCACGGGCGAGCCATCCGCGTCGTCTCCGTTTTCCCCAAAAACGGAAGTCAGACAGCGGAAGAAAAACTCAGGGTTTTGGCCGCGTTGGAACTTCAGCGAAAAAAGTCGGCATAAGGGCTAGACTTCTCGCTCCGCTTGGAGTATTGTGTGCTCACAATGCTCTGAGCGGTTTGACTCAAAGGAGGAAAAGACAAATGTCAAACCAGAAGAAAACCGCCCTCTACTGCCGACTCAGTCAGGACGACGGCTTAGATGGCGATTCCAACAGCATACAGAATCAAAAAAAGTATCCTGCAAAAGTTTGCAGAAGATCATCATTTTCCAAATCCGTGTTTCTATGTGGACGACGGTTTTTCAGGCAGTAACTTTCAAAGGCCTGCATTTCAGCAGATGATCGCAGATATGGAAAACGGAGAAGTTGGGATCATCGTGACCAAGGATCTCAGCCGCCTTGGCAGAAACTAGCTTCACACCGGTCTCTACATTGAAGAGCGCTTCTCCATGTTCGGCGTCCGGTACATTGCGATCAACGACAATGTGGACACAGAAAATGCGGAGAGCAATGATCTCATGCCGTTCAAAAATTTGTTCAACGAGTGGTTTATTCGGGACACCAGCCGAAAAATCCGTGCGGTTCAGAAATCCAAAGCGGAGCGCGGCGAGCGGCTTGGAACCCGCGCACCATATGGCTATGCCAAAGAACCGGAAACCAAAAAGCTGATCGTGGACGAGGAAGCCGCTGCCGTTGTCAAACGGATCTTCGCCCTTTGTGCTGCGGGCAATGGCCCCAGCCAAATCGCCAGAATCCTGAAAAAAGAACAGGTGTTGACACCCACCATGTATGCCTATGCCAAGTACGGCATGACCCATACGGGATTGGATACCCAGCGCCCGTATCACTGGTCTGGGGATACGGTAGCCGACATGCTGGAAAATGAGATCTACATAGGCAACACTTTAAACTACCGGTTCAGCACCCGATCCTATAAGGATAAACGCAAAATTGAACATCCCCGTGAGGAATGTCTGGTGTTTGAAAATACCCATCCTGCCATTATTACGAAAGAAATTTGGGATATTGTGCAGCGGGTACGGAAAAGCAAGCGCCGCAGGACGAAGATGAATGAGCAGAACAAGTATTCAGGGCTTGTGATCTGCGCGGACTGCGGCAAGACGATGGTCCTCCACCGGGCGCATACCATATCCGCCAGTTATAACCACTTCACCTGCCGCACTTACAAAAAAGATGGTGAAGCCTGCACAGGCCACTATATTCGAGAGTGCGTTCTGGACGAGGCGGTGCTGGAGGATTTGCGGAGAGTAACGGCCATGGCACGGGAACATTCGGAGGAATTTGCCGCCTATATCGGCAGCAGGCAGTCCGCCGAGATCCAGCGGGAGATCCGCAAGCAGGAGAAAGAACTAGCCGCCATGCGGAAGCGGAAAATGAAATTGGACACCATCTTCAAGAAGCTGTATGAGGATAGCGTGCTGGGACGTATGACCACGGAACAGTTCCAGACGCTTTCCGGCAGCTATATGGAGGAGCAGAATCAAATCGCCGCAGGTATCCCGCAGAAAGAAGCCGACATCCAACGCCTGCGGGAAACGGTGAGCGGGACGGAGGACTTTCTCGATAAGGCAAAGCGTTATACGGACATTACGGAACTGACACCGGAACTGCTGCGGCTGTTTATTGAGAAGATCGTGGTACACGAAAAAGAGGTGAAGTGGTCTAAACACGCGCCTCAGACCGTGGAGATCTACTACAACGGCATCGGCTATGTCGGCAGCGGTCAGCAGGATGTGGAAGAAGCACTGGAAGCACCAGAATCCCTACAAACCCAGGAAACGGAAGAACCCCGGCAGGCATCGTAAATACGATGACCTGCCGGGGTATCCCAGGAATCACTTGTTACCCCTGTGAGGGGGGAACAAAAGCTGCGGCGGTTTTTTGTGTGCATGGACTATAATTTGAACTGCATCTGACGATCAATACAGGAATGCATTATCCGTTCAGTGATTTTGTCGGTCGGTTCAACGTTACCTATGAGAAGCGGTGACTCCGGATCATGAATGCCGGCGTTTCGGCAAACGGTTTTGGAACTGAAATTGGCGTAACAGTATTTGCAGCCGTTGCGGCAGGTATTGTATGCACCAATATCCAGACTTTCGATGCAGCTGCATTCGAGTCGCTGATTTTTGTCCTTGCCAACTGTCAGAGGACAGCCCAGAAGTTCGCTGAACAGTCTGTCATCAATGCAGCGGGCGTGTTCGATACCGTATTTCTGCAAGTCAATATTTTCTGCGCAGGTATCTATTTTCAGTCCATAGCTCTTGGCGATGGCCGCCATATTTTTTGCCAGACTTTCCTGTAATTCGGGCGTGAAACGGTCGATGGCAAGGGAGGCAATGTTTCGCTGCGTATTGCGGTAAAAATCAAGAAAACTGATGGTGCATTTCTCGGTATAAGGGGCAAGCCGCTTTGCCAGCTGTTCGAAATAATGGAGATGGTATTCAAACGTATAGGTCTTATTGATAAAAATAGGATCATACCGCCAGATTACCCGTTTAGGGCCGATCATATCAGACAGCTTTTGAAAAGCCGGTATGATAACATCGTTTTTCGATGGAACTCCCGTTTCAACGTCATGTCCGTAAGCGTTCAATGTGAATTGGAAGTAGTAGGTATAATCGGCCAGTCGATCCAGCTTGTCCAGCATGGGTATCGGATTCTTGGTCCAGAATACAATACCGTCAACAAGTTCAGGATTTAAGCTGATTTTGCTGATCTGGTGTATGTTCATAGGATTGCGCACCAGAACGTAACCTGCTTTGATCCGGTTAAAAAACCAGTCGGAATAGTAGGTCGGTATATCGGTACGCCTGCTCGCACTGATTATCATGGTAATGTTCACTCCAATTCGATAATTAGCTGCGCCGCCTTGGAATCGCTATTAAAATAATGATAAGAAATATTCCCGTAGGAGGGGGAAGATTCATGTGTCCGGCTGCTCCAGCGCGTTGCTCCAAGGTCTCCGGTTGGGTGTGCGCTGTGCGCATAGGCGGTTCCGTGGTATCCGGCATCTTCAAGCATATCCAGCAAATCGTGCCACTGATCTCGACCTTTCCAACAACTGTCAATATCGGTTATAATAATCAAGAATGGCGAGTTGTTTGGTTTATTAGAGATAATATTGTCGATGATGTACTGGAAAAGCTGACGAATATGAGTATTCTGTCCGTCATTGTAAAGATGTGACAGAAGATATTCAATCACTACGATGTTATAGCTTTGATGCGCGGGCTTCCCGTCAGCAAATACATCGAAAATATCCTCGCGGCGCAGCTTTGCCGTAATATTGGGCGTGCCATTCGTATAATTTTCAATATAGTTGTGAATGGGTTCCCACAAGGGATTGCGGTCATAACCCTTGTAGTAAACCGTCTTATCGCTATTCTGAACGAGCTCTTCAAATGCCATGAGATCAGGGGCTGCGCCGCAGCCTATCGAAAAAATATTATAATACGGATAACGGTCGATGTCTACCAAATCCAGAGCATCGGTGATCTGCTGAGAATAGCGTTCAGTAAAATGAAGAATATACGTCAACAGCAACCAGGGGCAGTTATAATCGGAACGACCTTCCGAGGAGGAATGCCAATGTACCTGATCCAGACATTGTTGGCAGTCGTTATAGCAATATTCCTTGTTATTGCAGGAGCAATCGCAGTGTCCTGCGTTTGAGTCGATTAAAGCATCCTGGCAGTATTTAAGCAGCTGATCTTTAAACATATTTTGCACTTCCTTCATATCAAGTAAGCAGGTACGCCACGGGGGAATACCTGCTTTTTTCTTTGTGAATTGCCTGTAAAAGGGATTGCTTATCGCGGAAACAATGCGCAGTGGCAGTACCCCTCGATATGCAGATAGGTGTGAAAGCCGCAGCCGACAACGGCGGCGATGAACAGGGCAATAGCAAGTGCCGTCACCCAGCGAGGTGGGTCAGTATGGTTCATGAACCTCACCTCGGCAGCTCACATTCACGGATAGCGTAGCGCATTTTTCCGGACGCAGTCGGCTGAATTTGCGAAACATAGGTGATCTTTACCGTAACGTCGGGCAGTGCTTTCGCCAGCAGACCGCGAATCAGATTTTCGTCCGGCAGACCGTTTTGTTCAGACTTTACAAGATACAACGTTGCGTTCTGCGCATCATGCTGACGGAACTGGAAAGCGCGCAGACCGTCCAGCGGGCGCAGAAGTTGACCGATCACGTTGCCGTGAACCAGCGTACCGTTCGAGCCGATCAGCAGGTCGTCCTCGCGCCCGTCGATATGTGTCAGAAGCGGAAGGTTGCGGCCGCACGGACAGGAAGCAGGGGAGAGCGTTCCCATGTCGCCAAGAAGATAGCGCAGACGCGGCTGAACATAATTGGTCAGATCGGTGATGGCAAGAATACCGCTCGTACCGTCCGGCACCGGCTCGTGTGTCACGGGATCAAGCACTTCAATGACGCAGTTTTCGGCCGTGATGTGGATACCACCCTCGGGGCAGGTGTACGCGAGAATACCGGCATCGCGCGCACCGTACTCATTTGCGACCGGACAGCGGAACACGCGCGAAAGCAGTTCTTCCTGCCATTTTTCCAGCGTTTCCGAGGTGGAAACAACGGCTTTGAGGGACAGGTGGGGTGTGATATGCGCGTTTTCAAGCATCTGTGCAAATGCGGTCAAAATAGTTGCGTAACCGTATAAGTATTCCGGCTTGTAACGTTCCAGAAAGCGAACGTGTTTCGTTAGATCCTGTTCTGTGAGGTTGTACGCAGACAGGATACGCCGGTTTTTCAGCAGACTTTCTTTCAGTCGGTTCTTGAGCTGTGCCTGCTTGGAAAGTTCGATCGGGCTGCCCCACAGCATGACGCTGCGGCTGCCCTGCGTGATACCGTACCAGCTCAGACCGCGCCAGCGTGCGGCCTCGTAGGACTCGACCTGATGCCGCGTCATGTAAAAATGAACGGGCTGTCCGGTAGAGCCGCCGGTACAGTTTGCGATCCGCGACGAGGCCGGAATATCGTCCGCAAGATAGGCTTCCGGATTTTGCTGAAAATTCGTTTTCGGCAGCAGCGGAATTCGCGTGCGCAGAACGGCCATCGGATCGGTTAAAATCACGCTGTCGTCCGGCAGCAGACCGGCGTAGGCTGGAACGTGCTGTTTGCAGTGCAGCAGCAGCTTGATCAGCCGCTGATACTGTACAGCCGGTGCGTTCGCTTTCTGCGAAAGCTGAAGCTCGTTCAGAATGGCGCGGATCTGGTTTCCCTTGTGCTGCTCCATTGCCGGATAGAGCAGATGTTCGATCATATATTTGTGTAAAGGCATGGTGAATGTCCTCCATTAACGTGGTTTCTCTGCCATTATGAGGCCGAGAAGAACGGAGTACAATCAAACCGGCAAAAGTGTACGGCTTAGGGGCGAAAATGCAGATCGTCAGAGGTTAGGTCGATTACGGGGATAGATTTCGACCGAGCAAAGCGGACCGCATTGCTGACTTCGGCAGAGGGTGTATCCGATGCAACAATCAGGAAATCTGCCTGCTCAAGATAGCGTCGGTGGCGACGCTGGCGCATGTATGATGTTTTGCCGTAATCCTTGCAGAATACCGGATTGAAGGAAACAGCGCGATATCGCAAGGAATGCAGAGCGGACGTTTCTTCTTCGTTCATTTGCGGTGCTTCATGCAGAAAGCAAAGACTGGTATTGTATGAGCAGTTGTTGAGTATCTGTTCCACATAATGCAGTGCAGCTGCGGAGCAGTTATCGATTATCAATGTATTGAACGAAGACAGGGGAGAGTGCAATAATAAATTGCTTTGTATCGGCCGGTATGTTTGACAGCGGCAAATGAAGTATGCGATAGGTTTAACCAAGTCTAATCACCTCGTTGAAAAATGGACATGAGGCAGATTATAATAGCAAATATATATCCGCAGTGCGGATTATGAGGTTTGCGTGAGTTTAATGAAAAGGTGTTATGTTTTCCTCGAAAACTGTATCATTTAGGGGCAAGTCCGAAAAAAACAGACCGTAAACTATCGACAGGATAATTTACGGTCTGTAAATGACTTGAATATGAACTTATACTTTGGATATCATCGAAGCGTATCGCTCGGAAAATTTTTTGATCAGATTTTTACGTTCTCTGTGACTGATCGGGACCTCGATGTCGTTGATGCAGAATACGTAATCACTCTCAATGGATTTGATGTGAACCGGATTGACGAAAAATCCTTGATGAGTGCGAATCAAACCGCGCTCAAGCAATGTTTTCTTCATCTCTTTCGGAACGACTTCCATAGAAAAGACCTGTTCTGCGGTATGAACGGTCATAGTATTGCGATAGAATCCAACATATACGATATCGCTATATGCAACGGTAATCAGTCTGCGCTCATTTTCAACATATTGAATGTGTGAAGTGTAATATTCGTGCTGCAAGGTTTTCAAAACAGAAAATAAGGTACGAGATTGCACTGGTTTCAAAATGTATTGATCACTGTGCAGTTTGAAAGCGTCTCTGATATATTGCGGATGATTTGTAATAAAAACGATCAGAACATTGGGGTATTGTCTGCGCAATAAATCGGCCAGTTCAATACCGGATATACCGGGCAGTTCAATATCAAGAAGTGCAAAATGAATTGTCGGCAGACTGATAATGTTTTGCAGTAATTCTTCGCCTGATGAGAAGAAAGAGATAACATCGGAGGGATGCCCAGCCTTATATTCGCTGAAATACTTTTTAAGAACCAATAACTGCGCTTCATCATCTTCGCAGACAACGATATGCATAAGAACAAGCACCCTTCTTCATCCAGAGGTAAATATGGCACGATAGATAGCAGAACATGATAGATGCTGTCAAGCTGGATTTCGGGACGGCCTTCGAGCAATAAGTCAATTCGTTCACGAGACGAAGATGCAGGCAGCAATGTTTCCTGAGGTGTACCTTTTAGCAGTCTGTCTACGGAAATGTTCAGCTTGGAGGCAATCATGAACAGACGTGCGACACTGCAACCATGCTCTCCTCGCTCGATTTGTCCAAGCGTTTTTTCACTAACTCCGATTTCATAAGATAATTGATCTCGTGTCAGACCGAACTGTTCGCGACGCAGACGAATGCGTTTGCCGATATTTACCCAAAAATCTTTTTGAAAATCTTCGGCACGATAACGCATATGGCACAACCTTTCAGAAAAACTTCATAATTTATAACATTATGCCAGTTTTTTTAGAAAAATTACAGCCAATAAAACAGGCAAATATAAGCATAAAATATTTCCCTATTCCTTGTGTCAGATGCCGGAGAGAAAACATGATAAATATATCGTATCGTGGACTGTCCATGTCAAACTGGGGGAGTGATGGTTGATTAATCTGTAAAAATGAAGAGATAAGAAAAAATGTGTGTGTTATTTCTTCATAAGTGCGTTGGAGGTGTGGTGTCTGGATAAACTATATCGCCCAAGAGAATATCTGCATTTCTATGTGTTCAGAAATCGGTGATGTACTCATCGCCGAAATCTTTACTTTCTCACGGCGTAACCTTTACTTTTCTCGAAAATCGAATATAATAAGTAAAGGAAAAGGTGAGCGTTATGATATCATATGAAGGACTGATACAGAAGCTGAACGAAAGAGGACTGACCAGGACCGCACTCGCGGAGGAGCTTGGCATTTCCTCACGAACCGTAGCCCAAATTGGCCGTGGAGAGAAAATCGCGGACCGTGTACTCGCAAAAATTGCTGCATTCCTGGGCTGCAAGCAGGAGGAACTCTGCCATGCTGAAATCTCTGAAAACATACACCATTCCGATTATCTCACTGGTTTTAGCAATCGGGATAGCCTTTTGGCGAATCAACTATCTGGAACGAACCAATATCTCTCTGAGCATAGAAATCGGCAGTACCGCAGCATTACAGAACGGAGAGGAAATTTCTTTGCAGAATCGTGTGATTTGGCATGAGAATGAGCCGTATGTACCGATAAATGAAGTAGTCAGCAGACTGGGCGGCAGTATAGATAAAAAAACATTTACCATACAGCAAAACACGGTAACAGTGGTCGGTTTGTTACAGGATAATGTAGTCTACACTCCCATTACATACCTTCAGGAAAAATATATGATGGCAGCAAAATGGGATAAAGAGCGTAATCGTGTTATTCTAACCGTTGCTCCGGACGAAATTCCGCTAACGCGCCGATGGCTGTTCTGGCGGCATAAGACGGTGCGTGGCCTGCGAGTTGGTGACAGTGAGGAACGTTATCTTGATTTATACGGTTCTCCTTCGGTTCGAGATGGAATAATAGACGATTTATTGCATGTAAAAGTCGAAAATGGAGTCGTAACCGCAATCGTTATGGGACATTATGATTGAAAAGCTGCTGTTCAATATCCATATGGCTGAATTGACTGACACGCAATACCCTCTCGCAGAACCGTTCCAGCGAAAACGCCTCACCCGGCGCGTCCTGGTCCATCAGCAGACCGATCACCGAACACCGTGCGTCAGAAACGTCATTCTGCAACTTTTCGGCTAATTTGTCCGAAATATCGCAGTAACCGTCCGTGATGAACAGAATATCGGCGTTTTCAAAGGCCTCTTCGTCCATCAATCGCAGCGCTTCTTTCAGCGGTGTTTCAAAATCCGTACCGCCGTCAAAGAAATGCTCTGCGGCCGCGAAAAGTTCCTCTGCGGTGAATTTTCCCGGCAGAAAACGGTCGGTACGCACTTCATCTTTGCCGGAAAAGTGTATCAGCGCAAACTTTCTGCCCTCGTGAGCACAGATGTCCTGCACGGCCAATGCCAGTGCTTTGCCCCATGCGGCATTTTCGCCGCAGGTCGATCCGGACTCGTCCAGACAGACGATCACATCACCGCCGCCCTTGCGGATCTTCTCGCGCTTGGCGTACTGCGTCAGCCCTTTCGCATTGTACCGCCGCAGAAACAGCGGCATAGTTGCGGGTGACGCTAACAGTGCAAGTTCATCGGACAGCAGGTTTCTCAAATCGCGGCCGCGTGTCAGTGAGAATTTTTCGCCGCGACCATGCGCATAACCATTCTTCCGCAATGCGGAAAGCACCTCTTTCATGCGGCCAAGCTGGCGCGTAATGTCACGCAAATAGTCGTTTTCTTTCAGCTTGCAGAGCAGTTCTTGGTTCTGTTGTGCTTTTTCTGTGCCGTTTCCGGGCTCTGAACCCCAGCAGGCAGACGCATATGCTACCGCTTGGGCGGTTTCCAGGCTTTCCTGCGCTGCCGTTTGTAAGGCAGTTTCCTCCTGCGAAAGCTGCTTGCGGAGCGTGTCGGACAACATAGTACGAACGACTCCGATTTGTTCGGTAATGCTTGCAAGCTGTTCTGCCGAGTGTAATATTTCCGGCAGTTCTGTGCTGTCATGCTGCACTTTTGCGAGTGTGTTCTGCACTTTTTCATGTAAACGGTTCTGTTTTTCGTAAAGCCTTGACAAAACCATCGGCAGTTTGCCGAGCGCGTCCATCAAGTGCTTTTCTATCTCCGAAACAGTCTGCACCAACATTTTCGCGGTTTTCATCGCAACGAAATCGTTTCCTGCGCAGAAACGCCGCAATTCACCGTATTCCGGCTGATTTTGCAGCATATTCACCACTGCCGCACGGCAGTTCGCCGCCGAGAAACGCAAATCCGCTTCTGTCGGACGATGTTCCGAAGCGTACAGCAAGTGGAACAGTTCGGTCAGTGCCTTGTTCTCGGCATCGCCGCCCGCGTCCTCAAAAATCATCTGCTCCAGCCTTGTTGGGCGGAACACCTCATCAATTCGCGGCGCAACGTTTTTTTCGGCAAGGCGCAGAGCGTTTTCTGCCTGTTTCAATGTAAAAAATCTGTATTTCATAATTTTCTCCTCTAAAAATCGTGCCGCAGAGCGTATTACTCTGCGGCACTTTCGGTTTTGTTATCAGAACGGCGGATTGTCCATCGGCGCACCGCCCGGCCCCCACGCATAGCTGTCCGGCACGCCGGAAAAATCCGATGTCGGATACTGCGCGGCCGCGCCCGGAATGGGCTGCGGATAGTCGTTCATTGGCGGCTGTACCGGTGCAGGCGGTGCCATGTTCTGTGCAGGGACTGCGGCATGGTTCTGTGCGGCGGGCGTACCGACGTTCTCCGGTTTCTTGTCCAGAAACTTGATGTCCGAACCGGAAACCTCGTAGACCGTGTGCTTTTCGCCTGTCTGCTGGTCAGTCCACTCGCGCTGCTGCATACGGCCCACCAAGGACACCAAACGTCCCTTTTTGCCGTATTCCAACACGAATTTCGCCTGATTGCCGAACACGGAGCAGTTAAAAAAGTCCGCGTCCGGATCACCGTCACGCTTGAAATCGCGGTCCACCGCAAGACGGATAACTGCCACCGGCTTTTCGCTGTTCTGGCCGCGCCGTTCGGGATCTTTGGTCAAGCGACCGATCAAAATAATCTGGTTTAACATAGCTTTTCCTCCTTATGCGGTCTGCAAAATACTGAGTTCTTCCAGCGTGCTGTACGAAAAGCGGCACGCATCATGCGCTTTGCGATTGAGTGCTTCTAAATCGGCAAGTGTCTGCGCGGTCTGCGCACGCTGTTCGTCAGACTGTGCGCTGTCATCAAGCGCGCGCCACTCCTGATACAGTGCGGCGAACGCACTTCGCAGCGGCACAAGCGCCTTGACGGACGGCGCGGCATTGAACGCCTCAAAAGCGTCCCTGCCCTTGTGCAGCAGTTCATCAAGGCGAGTACGCAGCGGATTGTCGCACAGCTTTTCCAGCACGGCACACACGGTTTCGATTTCTTTCGGCTCGTTCCAGAGGTAGTTTTTGAGCGAAAGCAGGTCATTCGGCTGCACTTCCGCGTGGCCGTTCAGCCATGCCGCCGCCTGTGCGATACGTCCGAAACCGAAAAATTTGCGGTCGGAAACCGTGATACTCTGGCGGCGCAGTTCGCACAGTACATCGTCCATCAATTCGTTGATCGACGGCGGAATGACAACGGCTTTCACCTCGGACTGCATGGCGTACAGTCCGTCCAGTGTAACGGTCGCCGTCACTGTGCCAAACCGCGCGTCCTGCTTTTCGTGCAGGATTTTCAGCCGCGCCTTGCGTTTCTGGACGTCGTGCGTCACCACTTTGAGCTGAAAGCGGTCATACAGCGGCGCGAGAATCTGTTCTTCCTTGTTGCGGAAATTCGGAATTTCATTCGATGCGGAAAAGAACGAGATCACCGGAATCTGCACGGTCACGCCCTCGTTTGTGTAGCGTTTTTCGTTCAGAACAGTGAGCAGCGAGTTCAGAATACCGTCACCGGCCTTGAAAATCTCGTCCAGAAAGACGATATGCGCATCCGGAATTTTGCCTGCGGTAATGGTCGTCGGCGTGCCTCCGGTCAGAAGCGACAGACCTTTCTGGTACTGCTCCATAGCCTCGGTAAGCTGTTTTAACTGTGCTGCCGCCGAAGTATCTGCGGGATTCGCCTGTACGGCCTGCATAACAGAGTGAAGCTGCTGCTTCATCTTCTGGTAATGGGCATCTTTCGCAAGCACCTGCGCCGGCACGGCTCCGGGGATCAGGCTCGCCAGATCAAGACGGCCGAACAGCGCTTCTTCATCCGTCTGCTTGGACAGCAGGCGTTCAAACTGTTTTGCGTCGGTAATGCGCTTGCGGAACTCGTTTACTGCGAAACTTTTTGCCTGTCCGGGATCGCCCAGAATAAACAGATTGCTCTCGGACAGCAGTGCCAGTGCGATAGCGTAAATCAGCTCGTTACGCTCTGCGATTTCGCCGTTCAGTTCGGTCATTACTGCCTGCATTTTCTCTCGTAAAGTCATCGTCACGCCGCCTTTCCGTTCAGCTGCGAACTGCTTTTGCGATAAACCATCAGCAGATAATTGAAATCGCCGTGGTTGCACATACAGCGCAGGCGGTAATCATTCACCATGCCGAAGTGTGCAAAATCGTAAGTCGGGCACCAGAAATCCGGCTGACGAGCATCGGGATTGGCCGCGCAGAAACGGCGCATGGCCGGTTCGCTATGCAGTACAGACTTGCGAAGCTGGCGAAAAAATGCGTTCGCCTCGCAGATGCTTTCGTTCGTCAGGTAATAACTCTGCACCGGATGCCAGAAATTGCGGCGTTCCGGCGAAAACTGCCCTATTGCGCTGAGTAGACGGTTTTCCGGCTTGAAATGAATGATTTTCTCGGCAATACCGGCCGGTATCAGAATCGTTTTCTTCATAATGTTCTCCTTTTCACGCCGCTTTGCGCGTGCGTCCGGTCTTGGGTTTCGCTTCGGTTTTCGGCAGCCGCAGAGGCAAAAGCAAATGCAGTTCGTTGTCTGCACGCAGCATGAGCGCACCGCTTTTGTCAAACTGCACTTCGATACTTTTACCTTGCATTAGTGTCGCGGCTTCGCGCAGATAGGTATAGTTGTAGCAGAAACCTTCCTGCGGCAGAGGTGTTCTCACGGTGCAGTCCAACTCGGTCTGACCGGTAATCGTGCTGTCCATGCCGGACAAAAATTGCAGTCGCAGAGTGTGTTTGTCTATCTGGTTCAGCAGCAGTTTGGCGTTGTTCGTACTGCCTGCACTCACTCGTTTGAGCGCGTCAAGCAGCGTGTCCCCCGAAACCTCGATTTCGTGCATCATGCAATAGCCGTCCAGAATCGGCTGTACGTTCGTGAACTTCTGTTCATTCAGCTTTGCATACAGAACTATCTGCGGCCCACAGAACACGGCATAGCTTCCGAAAACACCGATTTTGCAATGTTTTACGCCATGAAAGACATTCAGCACGATTTTCATAGCCTCGACCGAAAGCAGCAGGTCCAGCGGTTCGGTACGGCTCGTATCTTCGGATACGACCGTCAGGCGGTAGCCGTCACAGCTTGTCGCGGACCATCTGCCGTCATGCACCATGACATGAACGCAGTTCAGCGCACGCGAATTGCAACCGTTGCTTTTCGCCGCAGAAAACAGCACTTTCGCGCCAATTTCGCAGAAGTTTCCGGCTTCCGTGAGCAAATCCGGCGTGCATGGTTCGGGAACAGGATACTTCGCGGTGTCCATCAACGCAAAGCGGTAGCCTGCTTTCGCGTTGCGGACGGAAATCGTTGACTTGTCGGTTTCGACCGTAGTCGCTTCGTCCCCGAACAGCTCCAGCATGGACTGAAACACGCTGCCGATGAGCAAGGCATTGCCGTCTTGCTCCACCCGACAATGCAGACGCGCCTGCACGGTACATTCGTTTCCCCGCGCGGTGAACTGCACGAGGTTCTGTTTTTCGTTTGCTTCCATCAGGACGCAGACGGTTTCTTTGGTCGTGAACTGCCGCCCGATCACCAGACAGCATCGTTTGGCGATAGGCAGCAATTCAGACCGGTTTGCGATGAATTTCATAGATTTTGTTCCTCCTTTTCATTTTTTGAGCACAAGAAAAGACCATATGCGTCCCGGATTGGGATTCATATGGTCTTGCTCGGCTCTCTCAGGTTCAAACGGTCTGGTACGGCTCCGGACAGAATACGGCCCGGGCGGAATACGTTGACAAGTGGATTACGTTGACCTGATGATAGGGATAGTATACGATATTGTGCTTTCTGTGAACAGTTGAAATTTTTTCTCGTTCTATAAAATTCATCGCACGGAACAATCTTCAACTATCCCGTCCCCACAAAACATGCTACACTACTCACATAACAGGTCAAAGTAACTTCATGTCAACGTATCCAGCCCGGGCGTTTTTCTGCCCTTAGGCCGTGACCAGCACTTTGAAACCTGAACAGACAAATCAGACCATGCAGATCCTTTTGCGGACTTGCATGGTCTTTTTTTGCCTGAAAAACAACAAGGAGGAACCCTTATGAACACCGAAAACAACCCGAACCCCATGAATCTGGACGAACTGTTTGCGTCCCCCGCAACGACCGTTCCCGAACCATCACCCGCCGTCGAACCACAGTTCTCTCCCGTTTCCGAACCTGCTGCACCTAAGCCGGACAACATTGTTGACCTGTTCGGCGCAGTCGTAGAGCAGAGTGAGGAGGATTCGCTCACGGAACTTATGGCGAAAATCGCCCAAAGTCGCCCCGTATTTGACTACGCTTCCATTCAGGACGAAATCAAGGACGCGGACATGACCTTTGAGCAGCTTCGCGTCAAGATGTCGGCAGACTGTCCGGAGCTGGAGGCTCGCGCCCATGTTTCGTGGTCGCTCAGCTACGCCGGCTTCAGCGAACGTATCACTGACGTAAACAGCACGATCTATGACGCGAAATCCAAGATGGAACAGAGCAAGAAGTTCAAGGACGCACTGAAAAAGCGCAAGCCCGCGGATAAACTGCCGGTTTGCAGCGTCAAGCCTACCGTTACCGCGCAGAAGAAGGGAATTCTTCCTTTCCCTGCATACAAGGCAGTCTGCGAAAGCGTGGAAGCGGCAGAAAAAGCAAACGTGCCTATCTGCTATATTCCCTCGCAGAACGGGCAGATTTACGAAATGCGCCGCAACGAGATCGGTACGTTTATCGCACCGTCCTCGAAAATTGTGGAGCTGGACATGATACGGGCAGGGTTTCAGATGAACCTGCCCCGGCTTCCAGCCGCCAAGCTCGCGGAAATCATCTCGTTCTTTCGCCATGTCTGTGTAACGCATGACCACTGCATGGAAGCACTCATCAATGTGTACTGGGACCGCGTAGAGCAGGAATATATCCTGCACGTTCCGGCACAGCAGGCCACCGCAGTCAGCGTGGAAACAGACCTTTCAGACCGCCCGGACGAAAATCGCTATCTTCTCGTGATGGAAGTCCACTCGCACAACATGATGGCGGCGCGGTTCTCCAAGACGGATGATGCGGACGAACAGGCCACGCGCCTGTACATGGTCATCGGACGGCTGGACCGGTTCTATCCCGAAATCCGCTGCCGGTTTGCCTGCGGCGGACGGCACATTGAAATTCCGGCCGAACAGGTCTGTGAACGGACCGATGTGCCGTTCTCGACTGCGTGGCTCACCGCCGTTCACGCCCATCGAAGGGAGGCGGCGTGATGCGCTTTCGCACAGACTGCCCCGTCCACATCGTTATGCTCGGCTGTGGCGGCACCGGCGGGCACATCGCACCGCACCTGTACCGCCTGCTGCATGCGCTGTTCCGTCCGTCTAAGGTCATTCTCTGTGACGGCGACATCGTTGAGAAGAAGAACCTCGTTCGGCAGAATTTCATTGCGTCAGACCTCGGCAAAAACAAGGCAGAAGTGCTGGCAATGCGCTATTCCGGCGCATTCGGCATGGAAACCTGCTTTTCGGACCGCTTCGCAGAAAGCGAACAGCAGCTTAAAACACTGCTGACGCCAAATCAGCGAAACGCGCTTGTCATTCTGATTGGCGCGGTAGACAATAACCGCAGCCGTCAGCTCTGCAACAGCGTATTCTACCAGTCGCGTGAACTCATTTACATCGACTCCGGCAACGGACTTTCCAGCGGTCAGGTGGTCTGCGGTATCCGAAGAAACAACCGCACCGTACAGAAACCGGTTGCCCGCTTTTATCCGGATATTCTCGAACCGACGGACAAATTTCCGTCCGAACTGTCCTGCGCGGAAGCGTCTGTTTCTGCGCCGCAGGCCATTACAGCGAACATCATGGCGGCAACGCTCGTGCTGTGTATGCTGTACAACATCTTGGCCGCCGGGGAACTCGTCACCCGCATGACAACATTCTCCAGCCGAACCGTAAACGTCAGACCGCTGCTCTCCGGAAGGAGGGCGGCGTGATGAACGGAGGGAGTATCTATGTCGAAATTAAACCTCTCGTTATTCGTTAATGCCCTTGCGGAACTGCCCTCTGCGGAAGGACTCCCTGATGATCGCATCGGGGAGTCTTATCTGCTTAAAAGGGTTATTTTCCCTCTGCTGAACGGTGAAACCGTGTCGATCGACGATCTCGATATGGACGCATTCGACCAGACCTGTATTGATGCGCTGATCGAACGCGGTGAACAGGCCGACGGCGGTTGCTCTGCTCTCGGTCTGTATCAGCAGGCGGTCAATACCCGTCCCGCAGTACAAGCAGACTGTGATTTTGTCTAAAGAAACAAGGAGAACTTTATGGAATATTACGAAGAACTGACGTATGCGCTGAAACATTTGTCGGTCGTGCAGTCCTTTTATTACGCCGGACGACTGGAAGCATACAAAGAAAACTGCGGCAGCCGCATTGACTGCGATGAAGATTTTCTCTACGCCAACTGGTGGGAACTGCTCGAAGCAGCGGCGGATTTCGTTGATGTCCGCTGGGACGAAAGCGAAACCTGTGAGCGTCTGTACTTCTCGGACGCGGTCATTCGCCGCTGTCTTTCGCAGGTACAGAAACACGCAGATAATCTGGGTATCCGCCTGAAAAACGATCCGTATTATCAGGAAATCTGCAATGATGTTTACGACATCCTGCTCGATGCCTGCCCATACAACTGCTGTTTTCGAGTTGTTGCGCAGACGCACCACAAACGTGGCTTCGGCCTGTCCGTCTGGATCTACTGCGAACAGTTCTACGAACTCGGCGGTCTGCTGAACGGCATTTTAGAGGTCATGGCGTACTTTTCGCTGGAAACAGCAAGGCTGGAACACCAAAATATGCTGACCGGTGAACCAATCGTCTTTCCGCAGCTTACAGAAAGCGAGGCGGCGTAACATGATCCGAGAAGCTATTTTGCACTTCGACCCTCTGCAAACGCAGGTGAAAACCGAATGTATCGACCAGAACGGTCTGCGCAGCGTCAAATTCATCGACAACGAGGACTTGATGCGGGCAATTCGTCAGCATACCTACGCACCGCCGCTGCACAGCGGTCTGCTGCCGTCAAACTGCGTGGCTCTCACCGCGCACAAGGAGCAGTGGACGGTGACGCTTGCCAGCGACTGCGACTGCTACGACGTTTTCTATCACAACACCGCTTACGAGAACTTTCCCGTGCCGCGGCTTCTGCTGTCCTGCACGATACACAGCGGCAGGTTGCAGAACTTCCGGCTTGCGGTCGCCGATCAGGGCGAACTAACACCGGAAACCGCGCTGTTCAAGTGTCCGTTTCCCAATGTTAACGGCTTTTCGCTGTGTGTCGGCTCCAATGTGTTCACCGGCTACGACACGCCCCGCAAACTACGGACGCTCCTGCACCGTGTCATGGCCGTTCCGTTCGGTGATGATTACTACCGACCGGAGCAGACGCGGCTGAACCTCGGTGCGCGTGAGCTTTTCGAGCATTTGAAAGACAAGACACCGGCGTATTACTACGAAAACGTGCTGATTGCGTCCGGCAAAACCCTTTCGGATTTTCTGGGAGGTGCCGCATGAATGCCTCTGAACTCTACCGCAGATTGAGTGAACCGTTTCCCTCCGCCGATGTGGAATGGCGTATCACCAAGGTACACCAGCGTTCCGGTCTGGCGGTGCCGTACATCACCAGCCGCGCCATTCAGACACGGCTTGATAACGTGGTCGGTCCGTTCTGCTGGCGCACGCGCTACATTCCGTGGCACCAGTACATTCCCAAGCCGTCCCGCGGCGAAAATCCCGAAGCCGACCGGACACCGATAGCGTCCCAGCTCTGCGGCCTGTCCATCTACGACGAGGAAAAGCGCGAGTGGATCGAGAAAATCGACGGCGCGGAAAACACCGACTTTGAGAGCATCAAGGGCGGTATTTCGGACAGCTTCAAGCGTGCCGCTGTTCTCTGGGGCATCGGACGGTATCTGTACCTTTTCGATGCCAAATGGGTGACGCTGGACGAAAAAAAACGTATTGCAAATCCCGCCGAACTCACGCGGTACTACGCCGACAAGCTGCAAAGGCTCGGACTATGCACCGCGCAGAGCAATGATAATGCGCCTGACTGCTACCTTGTAAACAGCCTTACACCCGCACCGATGGACAGCTATCCGAATGCGGTCTGGGTTGACCTCACCACGCCGGATGGTCATGCGCTGAAAGCGTTCAGCTATGGCACAAAACCCGGCCTGGCCGGCGGTATTTCTCTGAAAACCGCGTCTATCGTGCAGCGAAACAGCGCAAACGGCAGTTACTATGAACTGACAGACTATCAGGCGGCGTGAAGGAGTGAAGAATATGACTGGTTTTGTTATCACACAGCTTTCTCTCTGCGATTTCCGCGGCTTTTCCGGTGAGAAAAGCTGGACACTTGGGCCGCTTACCAAAATCACCGGACACAATTATCAGGGAAAATCCTCAATTGCGGACGCAATCGCGTTTGCGCTGACCGGCGCACCGTATTTCGGCGGGCGCGACTTAGACCGGCTGCACAACAGCGGCGCGGCCATGATGTGGGTGGAAGCTGTATTGCGCACCGATGAAGGCAAGACGCATACTGTTCACCGTATCCGGCAGAACGGCCGCACCGTGCTTTCCGTGGACGGCGCGACCACCACGCAGGAACGTTTCGCGGAACGATTCGGCAGTAAGGACCTCATTCTTTCGCTGCTCAATCCGCTGTACTTCGCGGAAGTTCTCGGCGGAGATGGACGAAAGCTGATTGAGCAGTATCTTTCTCCCGTATCGTACGAAACCGTATTGAGCAAACTCAGCGAAACCATGCGTGAACTGCTGAAAGATGAAGCCATTTCCGTTCCGGCGACCTATGTCAAGTCCCGCCGCGAGGAGCTGAAAGAGCTCGAAAAGGACCGTCTGGTGCTGAACGGACAGATGGAGCAGACCGAAATGCAGCGTGCAAAGCTGCAAAAGGACCTTGCCGAAAAGCAGGCACTGCTTGCTCACACTGCGGCAGCCTTTGCACCATTGGAGAAAAAGCAGAACGCACAGGATTTTTCCGCGATAGACGCGGAACTGCAAAAACTGTCCGCGCAGTATGACGCGGTGCAGGATAATTCTGCTGAAACGGCGCGTTCTGAATTGCAAAGTAAGCTGAAAGCGGTACATTCCCGTGGCTACGCTTCTGAAAACACCGCCAAATTACAGAAAATGCAGCTTGACCTGCAAATGCTGTACGGGCGGTACAGCGATGAAAGTGCGCGGCTCGGCTACCTGCAAAAGCAGGGCGCGTGTCCGACCTGTCTGCGGCGTATGGACGCACAGGGCTTATCCGAGGTGCAGTCTGCCTATCGTCAGCGATTGCAGAAAATCCGCACGGACGGAACAGCACTGCGGCAGCAGTCCGAAACACTTGCCGCACAGGAAAAAGCTCATCAGGAACAGTTCACCGCATGGAAAGCGTCTGAAATTGCTCGTCTGGAGCAGGAATTGCAGAAAATCTCGTCCGCAAGCACCGCAGACCAGCAGAAAGCGCTCATCAAGGCGCGTATCAAGGAACTGACGGCAGTGCGTGTTCTCGGCGGTCTGACCGCCGAGGAACAGACGCAGTACAGCAGCCTTGCCGCCGAAAAAGGCCGCCTAGAAAGCGAAATGGACGCGATCTGCAAGCTGCTTTCCGGTCTGCCGCAAGGGCAGAAACAGGCATTAAGCGACCTTGAAGCGAAAATCGCTGTTTTGAACGACAAACTGACCGCCGCCAAAGCCTATCAGGCAGAACGCGCACAGCTTCTGTTTGCGCCGCTGCAAATGCACAAGGCCGCGCTAAAGCTCATCGAAACCAGCAAATCCAGCGGCGAAGTGCATGATGTGTTCAAGCTGACCTACGACGGCCGTGATTATGTGCAGCTTTCGCTGTCCGAGCGTATGCGCTGCGGACTGGAGGTTGTGGAATTGCTGTCACGGCTCATCGGACGGAATTACCCGCTGTTCGTGGACAATTCCGAATCGCTCTGCGACCTCGGCGCGGCGCAGCACGCCGGTCAGCTTACTCTGACGCGCGTTGTCAGCGGCCAGACCTTGCAGGTGCAGGCGGCTGAACCGATGCAGCAGAAAGCAGGGTGACGTATGAGTCTTATCACTTTCCCAATTCTGCAAACCGCGCGCAAAAGCGGTCTTTCCGTGGGGAACACGGGGAAAACCGTGCATATCAACTGCCCGTTCTGCGGCGAAAGTAAGCGGCGACTGTACCTTTATCCCGATACCGAGCAGTACCATTGCTTTCACTGCGGCGCGCACGGAAATGCGGTAAGCCTGTACGCGCGGCGCACTGGCTTGTCCTATGCAAATGCGTATCACGAGCTGGAAGCCGACCGGATGCTGCATTTTCCTCTGCCGAATGTTCCGAAAACGCCGGAACGCGAACCCGCATCAATCGAAAAGCGTGACGCGGTGTATCGTGCAATGCTGCAACTGCTGCCGTTATCCGCAGAACATCAACAAAATCTGCTGCATCGTGGGCTTTCTGAACTGAAAATCCGTGGAAACAGCTACCGCACCCTTGCAGACGGAAAAGGACTGCGCGACAGCATTGCCGCGCAGCTTTCCGCCCGTTTCGACCTCAACGGAATACCCGGATTTTATTTTCGGGACGGCTCTTGGCGGCTCTGTGCGTACAGCGGTCTGCTGATTCCCGTCCGCGATGCGGACGGACGCATGCAGGGTATCCAAATCCGCCGCGACAGTGCCGAGCGCATGAAATATGTCTGGCTGTCCGGTGCAGGCCGGCCTTGCGGCACACCTGCGCGAAGTTGGGTTCATGTGACCGGCAATCGTGCAAAAACTACCGCCGTTATCACCGAAGGATCGCTGAAAGGCGATGCCGCCAGTGCGCTGTCCGGCGATACGCTGTTTCTCTGCGTGCCCGGCGTATCTGCAATCAAATATCTGCCGGAAACGCTGAAAAACCTGCATTTGACTGCCATTTACGAGGCGTTTGACATGGATAAGCTGCGCAATCCGCAAGTTGTAGCCGCACGAAAGCGACTGCGGCAGATGATTGCCGACTGCGGACTTCCATGTCGGACGCTGTTATGGAACGAAACCTGCAACGGTATTGATGATTATCTTGCCGCACAAAAAATCTGTTAAAGGAGAATTTTTATGAATAATCAGAACAATTTTATGATCGTTCAGGGTGAAAACCTTGACGAAAACCAGCTTCTCGGAAAATTTGCCTATTATTCGCTGGCCGATGTGCTGGTGGACAAGGACGATTTCACGCGCATCTGCCTGTCCATGAACTTCCCGTATGCCGCGCGGCGCATTTCGGTCGTGGACGCATTCCGTAACGCGACCGGTCGTGTGACGCGCAGTATCACACAAAACAGCCACGGCTCGCAGGAGATTTTCCGCATCTACTGCCGCGACAATATGCGCGATGGACAGATCTATTCGCGCGAACTGGTGCGCGAAACCGTGGGTTTGAGCACCAATCAGTACGAAAAACTGGCAAATGTGTGCTATGACCGCGACCGCGATGCCATGTTCTGCAATATTGAACAGAACGATACGACCGTTGATGTCCCACAGCTTTGCCACGAGATGGAGCAGCGGTTTGAGATTTACCGCAACTGCCTTGGCCGCAGTCAGATCGACACGATCGTAACGCATTACCTTGCGTCACTGGACGCTTTGCCAATTTCGATTTACGGCAAACTGTACTTCGTGCCGCGCCATCAGATGCACAAGGTGGATCTTTTCGAGGACTTCCTTGAAGCACTGAACGAGGCTAACCGCGGTGACAAGCCGCTTGTGGTGAACAGTTTTTACGTTGCGGACGACGATAAGCAGCGCGAGAAAATGACCGCCGAGTTCTACGCGCTCGTGCGCCGCGAAGCGCAGGAGTACGAGGAACGTGCCGCGCACCTCTTGGGCAATGGTACGCAAAGTCCCGCTATTCTGGAACGCTGGGTAAAGCGTATCCGCGAGCTTGAGGAGAAAAGGCAGCGGTTCGAGGAACTTTTCCGCCGCCAGCTTGACGAAACCGACAGCGAGTTCGATACCCTCCGCCTGTATTCGCAGGAATTGCAGGTACGGGCGATGGGGTTGAGGAGGAAGAAAGCTGCATGACCATATAATTACACAAGCTAAGGCCGGACTTATCAAGTCCGGCCTTTTCCCTTACTTACAATTTGTCTATCTGATGTCTGCTGATAATCTGCGAATACTGCTCTATGAACCCTTTCCGCTTGCGGGAGCTGATGGGAACGCTGTCGCCGCCGGTGAGGTATATCGTGTCCCCGTCGATGTGCTCGATGTATCTCGTGTTGACGAGAAACCCCTGATGGCACAGCACGAAACCGTATCCCTCCAGCTTTTCGCAGACGTCTTTCAGCTTGCCGCAGATCGTGATTTTCTGCTTTGCCGTATGAATAAACAGGTGCCGATGATACGCCTCGACATACAGTATCTCGCTCGGGAGCAAGGAATAAATCGAGGACTTATTGCTGACCACCCACCGAAAATGCCGCGAGCCGCGTTCCGCGAGAATGTAATCGAACTCCGCCAGAAAGGTTTTCCGGTTGATGGGCTTAATCAGAAACTGCGATGCCTTCACATGAAACGCGCTCGTGACGTACTGGGGATACGACGAAATGAAAATGATGTCGATTTCCGGATATCGTTTGCGCAGCGTTTCGGCAAGCCGTGTGCCGAGCGTGTCCCGTAATTTTACGTCCAGAATTGCGATTTCACACGCGGGCGGGCCGTATTGCAGCAGCTCTGCGCCGGAATGAAACGAAAAAATCGTATATCCCTCGCGGACGGAAAGAAACTGTTCGATTTGCTTTACCTGTATCTTGTCATCGTCACAGATGATAATATTCAACCTGAAATTCCCCCATTTACGCCCCAATATCCTGCATCAGCACAGAGAGCGTGAAAACCTGTTTTTCCTGCCGCCATGTGAGCATACCGTGAAGCTGCTCGGCCATCTGCATCATGCTTTTCACGCCGTAGCCGTGCGCTTTGTCATCCGCCTTAGTGGTGAGAAGCCTGTCCCCTGCGGTTCGCACCGGCTGGTCTGCGGCGTTTTCTACGACCAGCGAAATCATACGTCCCTGCTGTCCGATATGCACCCGGATAAACGGCTTTGCGCTCTTTTCACAGGCTTCAATCGCGTTATCCAGCGCGCCGGCCAGTATAAACGCAATCTGCGGCTGTTTGATTTTCTTCAGTGTCAGCAGCGAAATATCATTTTCAAACGGGATTTCCGCGTGTTCTGCCATTTTCGCGGACAGAACCGCATCAATAAACGGCATACCGTTGTCGATCAGCGTGGACGGCTGTACTTTTTCCTGAAAACCGGCAACGTACTTGTCCAGTTTTTCATATTCCCCGACCTGAATGTAGCTGCGCACATTGAGCAGAATGTTTTTCAGGTCATGCCGCTGCACGGCGACCTGCCGGTTGGCCTCATAAAGCGCAGTGTAGTGCTTGACCTGGTCCTGCAGCATTTCTTCTAAGTTTGCAAGCTGAAGCCGCTCCCGCTGCACACGGAGCTGGTCAGTGAACAGGTAAATGCACCCTGCGATCGCCGCAATCAGCAGCGCCGATAGAATAAGCGCCGGGATAAGGTAGGCGGTGTCTGCGAAGGTAACGAGAAGGTCGATAATAGCATATGTAAGCACTACGATCAGGAAAAGGATAAACGTAGTTGTTTTAACGCTTCGACTTTTGAATATTTCTATAATTTTCATCATAACAATCACATACAAAATCTGAAATACGACAGCAAGCAAACCGACAAATACAAAATGTGGTACTTCGTTAACATGATTCATATCTTCAACAGGAATAATCATTTGCCCTATCAGCCAACTACTGCCTTCGCTGATTACACCACAGACAAAAAGCACAAAAGAAACAAAAAAGCGTTGAATCCAAGGTTCACGATAGCAGCAGGACATCAAAAACGTTACCACAAACGCAACCAACGAGTTAAAATCCACTTGATATGCAAATTGCGTTTGCAAAGTAACGATAGCTCCCAATATACCTGCTATAAACGCCATAGTCAGTGTATCAATATTTTTCCGATGAAATAACCTTTCAAAACAAAACCATGTAATATAATTAGGACCAAATGCGGAAAGTGCGTAACCTATAATCTGCATATCATTCTCCATTTTCTAAACCTGATAATAATATTATGTGGTTATCCCTTTAAGCCAGGTTACTTAAAGGCCGGACAATGGGACTCTTAAAGTGGTAGAAGGCTTTTTTATCCTTGGAACACTTCACGGCTTACCCAAGAAGAATCTCGACCTCTATCTATCGGAATTCTGCTTTAGGTTTAACCGTAGAAACATGGATTTGTTTGAACGCCTGGTTGTTGCTGTTGGTTGTTCATTTCTACCTGAGTAAAAGGAATAACCTGATAATATTATATAGGTTTAGAAAGCCATTGCCAATATGCAGTTTTGCGTGTTATAAGCACACTTTTTCCATGCTAACTAAATATTCAAGAAAATATGATATGATGCAACTAAATTACTAGAGTCAGGAGAATAATTCATGAAAAAATTATCACAAGGAATCGCAAACTGGCTTTGTCGATGCAAAGAATTGTCAGAATTCTCTGCAGAAATCCAATACGCTGTACATCAAATTTTATGGGATCTTAGTACCTTGATCTTATCTTTGATATGCTTGCAACTCATTTACAGTGACATACAATCCGGTTTATTATTCGCAGCCTTATTTTTACCGTTACATTGTGTTGCCGGTGGCGCACACGCTCAAACCCGTTTGAACTGTGTCGGTATTACCATACTCATGTTTATTATCTGCGCATACTATTGCCATGAGGACACCATGCCCTTCATCACCATTTTATCGATGCTGTCATGGCTCTTTATCTGGAAATTTGCTCCCACGGCTGCACAAAACCATATAATGACAATTCGGCAGAAAAAGAAAAATCGCAAGCTCACGCATCACATCTTATTGCTCTACCTTCTGCTAACAATTCTAAGTCAAAAAATGAATATTATAGCAGTTGTAAATTCTATTCAAATCAGCTTGATTATAATTGCAATATTAATGTTTGCGTGTTCTGCATACGATAGCGATTGGCCGCACTTTAGTCAACACAGCTGGAAAAAACAATTACCGCAGGCAGTATTGGGACTTTGTCTTTTGATTTGTCATAATGCGGTAAACATGACCAGTTATCATTGGGAATATCAAGATGAACTTTCTGATGATCTGCGTCGTAAATTCGATAACATTTGACGTTTTATCCTTTCAATTCCCAGAGCCTCGCATGGCTCCCACAGCTATGCGAGGCTCTGTTTTTTTGCAAAATCCGCGTAATTTACCCGCGCATCCGAAATAATTTTCGCATTTCCACACACTGTATACTTTGTCGACCAACTGTAAACCGATTTCTGCTATGATTAAACTATAAAAAACAACTGGATTATTCCTTCATTATATCCCAAGGAGACGAGATATGCGATATGAACGATTACGGCAGCTGAGAATGGAAAAAGGCATGACGCAGACCACTCTGGCGCGTTCCCTTTCCGTCAGCAAGGCGGCAATTTCAACGTATGAAAACGGTCTGCGCAATCCGCCGGATAATACGCTTGTCGATATGGCGCATTTTTTCAATGTATCCGTAGACTACTTACTGGGGGTTTCCGACATCAGATATGCTTTCAAAACGTCGTTTACCCGTGATGAGCTTATCGCGGCGGAAGCTGTCATTCTCACGCTTCTCGATATGCTCCGCCGATAAAAAAGTATCACCCCGTTCGAACGCATTGTTTCTTCTGTGCGCTCGAACGGAGTGATACTCCGTTTTCTGTACCTTGACAATCTAAACCCGGGTGTGCTCCGTGAAAGCAGGCACCGGAAAGCTGCAACCCGTTAAGCGAATGAGAAGATCAGCAGCGACCATCGGCGGCTGAATACCGATGGAACTATATTTTTTAGACGGTAGGAGGTGTTTCTATGAACCCTGATGCTTTTGACAGTTATCCCGAAATGCTGAACGCCGAACAGCTTGCGAAAATGCTCGGCATTTCCCGTGCAGGCGCATATCAGCTGCTGAACTGCGACTCCTTTCCTACACTCCATATTGGCAAGCGTAAAATCGCGCCGAAAAGCAAGGTGCTGGAGTGGATCGACCAGATGACCAGTCATTGACTCATGTACCGTTTTTACAACATTAAGGAAAATTGTTAAATTTTCTGTTGGGCTATGAACGCATATCGTCCTATGCTATACTGTAAATACGAAGTGCATTCATGTGCCAGCAGAAAGGAGTTCTTATTTATGGCACGCACAAAAAACTGCCGCAGTGCGTCCGGCAGCGGCAATATCCGCAAGCGGCCAAACGGAACGTGGGAGGGCCGCTATACCGCCGGAACAGACGAGCGAACGGGAAAATCTATCCGGCGCTCGGTTTACGGCAAAACGCAGAAAGAAGTCCGCGAACGTCTGCGTCAGATTACAAACGATATTGACACCGGCTCCTATGTCGCCCCATGCTCCATGAAATACAGTGAATGGATCGACATATGGCTCAGCGAATACCTGACCGGACGTTCCCCCTTGACCATCAGCCAGTACAAAAGCTATGCACACAATCATATTGTGCCGGTACTGGGCAATCACAGACTGGACGAGCTTTCCCTTGCGCAGATACAGAAGTTCATCAATTCGCTTGCACAGGAAAGTTTGTCCGCCAAGACCGTAAAGAATATTTACGGCATCATGCACCGCTGTTTGCAGCAGGCCGTAACGCTCGGCTATCTGCGGCATAATCCATCGGAGCATTGCAGTCTGCCGCGCAGTCTGGACCCGGGCATTACCCCGCTGGAAACGCCCGAGATCATGCTGCTCATTCGCAGATTACAGGAGCTCAACCACCCCGATGCCAATCTTATTCTGGTAACACTGTTTACCGGAATGAGGCAGAGCGAGGTGATCGGATTGAGCTGGCCCGATGTAGATTTTCGGAAAGGCATCATCTTTGTCCGGCGGCAGCTTGTCAAGCTCCCCGAAAAAGGACAAGGCTACATATTTTCCTCACCGAAAAGCAGAAAGTCGCGCATCATCAAACCAGCCCAAACCGTAATGCGTATTCTTGATCATCAGCGTGAACAGCAGAAGCATTGGGCGCAGACCGCCGGCAGTGCATGGGACAATCCCGACAATCTGGTGTTCACCAACGAGGTCGGACGGCATCTTGCTCATGTCACCGTTTACAAGCGGTTCAAGGATATTGTCCGTGAGCTTGGTTTTCCGGAGTGCCGTTTTCACGATCTCCGGCATACCTTCGCAACCGTTTCGCTGGAAAACGGCGACAGCATCAAGACCGTACAGGCCAATCTCGGACACGCTACCGCATCGTTCACCATGGCAAAATATGCTCATGTCAGCGAGGTGATGCGTATGGAAAGCTCAGTCCAAATGGACCGGTTTATTCACAATGTGTCTGACCTGTGACAACCCGTTTGGGGTACGCTAAGGGGTACGCAAAAATCAAGCATTCAAAAAAGTTAGTAATTTTCTCTGCAAAATAAAAAACAGCACCTTTCATCACTGAAAAGTGCTGTCATGTGGCGGAGAAGGTGGGATTCGAACCCACGTGGCGTGTTACCGCCAACTCGATTTCGAGTCGAGCTCGTTATGACCACTTCGATACTTCTCCGTAGCGCACCCGTTTCACAGGTGCTTAATTATTATATCATCTTGCGCGCAGATTGACAAGAGTTTTTTTGCAAAAGCGGAATTTATTTTTTCTCGCGCGGTTTCTTCGGCTTTCGTGTCCGGTCCGGCGCCCAGCCGTCCAGCGGATAGCGCTGCATCGCGCCGAAAATTCGCTCCCGCAGACCCGGCATGGTCGTTTCCAGATTTTTTAGAAGCTCCTTGATCTCCTGCCGCTTGGTATTGCCGTCGGCAGGGCAGGGGTTGTGCACGATCGGCAGCTCATGGCGCTTTGCGAACGAGCGGACGAAATACTCCGGCACATAAAGCAGCGGGCGGATGAGCGTGATGTCGGCGCGGTCGAGGTAGGTCACGGGCTGGAAGCACGAGATGCGGCCCTCATAGAACAGCGAGAGCATATACGTCTCGACCACATCATCGAAATGGTGGCCGAGGGCGACCTTGTTGCAGCCTGCGGCCTTTGCGGCCTCGTGCAGCGCGCCGCGGCGCATCTTCGCGCACAGCGCACAGGGGTTTTCCTCGTGGCGGATGTCGAAAATGATCGGTCCGATCTGGGTAGGGACGCGGATGTATTCTACACCGAGACGGTCGCAGAGCGCCTGCACAGGCGAGAAATCCATTTCGTCGTAGCCCATTTCGAGCGTGATCGCGACGACTTCGAACTTTTCGGGATAGAAACGGCTGAGCTGCGTCAGCGCGACGAGCAGGGCGAGCGAGTCCTTGCCGCCCGAAACGCCGACCGCCACGCGGTCGCCTTCCTTTATCATATTGTAATGGTCCACCGCGCGGCGGACATAAGAGAGCATTTTCTGCATGGCGTGTCCTCTTTTTCGTATGTTATCCTTATTATATACTATATATATACCAGATTTGACGCGGTGACGCAAATACAAAAAGTGAATTGAGAAGTGAGAAAACAAGAGCATAAAAGAGAATAAACGAGAATAAAAGAGATTGCATCGGATTTAAGATATTTTTTGAAAATAAGGCTTGACTTGCGCATTTAGATGTGTTTTAATAGATATGCTCGTTGAGAGCGGTAAATTAGTTGTCAAAATAATTTTTGATAGATATAAACGGAGGAAGAAAACATGTCTACTTTTATGGCTAAGGCAGAGACTGTCGAGCGTAAGTGGTACGTGCTGGATGCAGCTGGCAAGCCGCTGGGCCGCACTGCTGCTACCGCGGCAATGCTTCTGCGCGGCAAGCACAAGACCACCTTTACCCCGCACGTCGACTGCGGCGATTTCGTTATCATCGTAAACGCTGACAAGGCAGTTCTGACCGGCAAGAAGCTCACCCAGAAGTACTACCGTCATCACACCGGCTGGGTCGGCGGTCTGAAGGAAGTTCAGTACAAGACCCTCATGACCGAGAAGCCGGAGTTCGCTATGCAGCTCGCAGTTAAGGGCATGCTGCCGAAGAACTCCATCGGCCGTCAGTCCGCTACCCGTCTGAAGGTATTTGCAGGCGAGAACCACAATCATCAGGCTCAGAAGCCCGAGAACTGGGAAAAGTAAGGGAGGAACTAACTGATGTATACACCTAAGAAGGCTTATTTCTATGGCACCGGCAGAAGAAAGTCCTCTGTTGCCCGCGTTCGTCTTTTCCCGGGCGGCACCGGTGAGATCAAGATCAACAACCGTACCATCGACAACTACTTCGGTCTCGAGACCCTGAAGATGGTTTGCCGTCAGCCGTTCGAAGTAACCGGCACCGAGGGCAAGTTCGATGTAGAGTGCACTGTTTCCGGCGGCGGTTTCACCGGCCAGGCAGGCGCTATCCGTCACGGCATCGCTCGTGCACTGCTTCAGGCTGATTCCGATCAGTACCGCGCAGCTCTGAAGGCTGCCGGCTTCCTGACTCGTGATCCGCGTATGAAGGAGCGTAAGAAGTACGGCCTCAAAGCAGCTCGTCGCGCTCCGCAGTTCAGCAAGCGATAATCGACTGCTCAGACTATATCAAAATGGTTCAAAAAGCCCGGAAAATCAAGGTTTTCCGGGCTTTTGCTATATCTAAACGGGCTGATATGGTTTGACCAAATTTGGCAAAACGAGAGCCGATTTCATCCAATTTTTAGTGGTCCGCAAGTGGTTAACTGGCCAAAAAGAGGGGGAAGTGGTTCCCAAAGTGGTTAACCGAGAGCCGATTTTTGGGGTGCTTTTCATCCCTCCTTTCCCTCGTTTTTTGGCTGTGGCAGTTTGGCATAGTTTGAGCTAATTTGAATAATTGAATATGAATTTGATGTAGCACACAGTATAAATGCTGGGTGCTTTTTTCATTTCAGGAACTCGTATTCCGGTGATAGAAAGAGCCGTCACTTCACTGTTAATTTTGAAGTGGCGGCTTTTTCTATTTCCAGAAGCAACAGCAATAATTAGAAATGAGGTGAAGTCAATGAACACGCAAATCATCGCCATTGCCAACCAGAAAGGCGGCGTTGGCAAGACAACGACCTGTGCCAACTTGGGAATCGGGCTGGCGCAGGCCGGAAAGAAAGTCCTGCTGATCGACGGAGACCCGCAAGGCAGCCTGACGATCAGCTTGGGCAATCCCCAGCCGGACAAGCTGCCCTTTACGCTGTCGGACGCTATGGGGCGTATCCTGATGGATGAGCCGCTTCGTCCCGGCGAGGGTATCCTGCACCACCCAGAGGGCGTAGACCTGAT
>ERZ773169.732-NODE-732-length-36469-cov-26.028231_pt1 | contig 36469 bp, 24 predicted proteins | sample MGYA00580536_ERZ773169 | MGnify/ENA primary metagenome ERZ773169 (study PRJEB29015, sample SAMEA2737814) | human gut metagenome | biome: human gut; feature: human-associated habitat; material: faeces | place: China | collected 2012 ... | reverse complement strand
CCGTAGGCGCTCTTGCCACCCGCACCACCGACTGCATCTCGCTGGCCGAGTGGTCGCTGGGCCCCCTGAGCATCTTTCTGGACGGTGCTGCCGGTCTTTTATTCATCCGGCTGTTCATGCGGCTCAGCCATTTCCACGGCCGCATCGTGCGCTTTCTGGAGGCGGTGGGCCGACGCTCGCTCCACATCTTCTGCATACATACCGTGGAGATCATCGCCATCCCCTGGTATCTGATGGTAGCCAGATTTTCGGACCGGCCGGTGCTGGGCATGTGGCTGCAATATGCCATCGCTCTGGGCTCCATCTGGCTGGTGTGTGAGCTGCTGCGTGCACGCCGTGCACTCATCATCCGGTTTTTCCCTGCACGGCGCAAGAGCCCTGCCGTGCACTATACCGCCCGGCATTAAGGTGTTTTTCCGGCTGCTGCGGTGCAGCCTATCATAAATGTAAGAGGAGAATCCCGTTATGAACAACGATGCCCCCGAGACCCTTGCTGCGGCCCGCAGCCGCGCTGCCGACCTTGAGCAGCAGCTCAAGCTCTCTGACGAAGGCGTATCCCGGCTGGCACAGCGGTGTCTGGAGCTGGAACAGCAGGTGCTGAACTATCAGGCCGCACTGGCAAGGCACGGCAGCGACAACGAGCCTGCCGCCCTCACCCTGCCGCAGCTGTTCTACGATTCCGGCTCCGGCTATTCCCCGCGGGAATGCCTGACCGTTGCCGAGGACGCCTACGACGAGCTGACCCACGAGGTCTCTGCGGTGTTCACCCTGCCCACGGATGCCCGTGCGCTGCGGTTGGACCCCGGTGAGCTGGCCTGCTGCGTGACTGACCTGAGCATCTCGGACGAGCGGCTGGAATGCCGCGCCATGAACGGCATCCAGCTGCAGGAAGACTGCCTGCTGTTTCTGGATGTAGACCCCAACCTGACCGTGCAGAGCACAGTGCCCTTTGCGGCCGGGATGAAGTTTGCCGTGACCTATCATTACTATCCGCTGGGCCGCTTCCAACACGAACAGCCCGGCAAGGCCCTGCTGCAGGCCCTGAGCGCCATCAAGCTGCGGGCCGAAGCGGAGCAGAACAATCTCCGTGGGCAGCTGCAGGCCGCCCTTGCCGAGAATACCCGGCTGAACAATCAACTGACCGAGCTGCAGAACAGCCGCGCCGCCTACGAAAACTCGCTGGAAAACCTGTACGAAAGCAGCAGTTGGCGGCTTACCGCCCCGCTGCGTGCACTGCACCGGCTGTTCCGTCATTGATACGATTTGCAGAGGAGTGTCATTATGTACACAAGTTACAGCACCCTGCAGCGTAAACAGCTGACGAAGCAGGTGTATACCGATACCCAGAGCACCTATCTGCTGGTGTATGCGCCCGGCCGCCATCAGGCGCTGGAGCACGCACTGGAAAACCAGCTGCACCGCAAGTTCCGGCTGGTGACGGAGCTGGCCCCCGCCCTGACCGACTCGGTGGAGGGCGTTCTGCTGGTCAGCGAAGATCTGGAGTGCACCTCCACTGCCCTGACCTATTTTGCCGGTGCCCTGCGCACCGGTGCAGACCTTGTGGTGTGTGATGCCGCCTTTGGCTTTGACGGTTCCACCGCCCTGTACCTGAGCACCCAGCACATCCCCTGCAGCCGCTGTGCCATGGTATCGCGGAAGCTTCTGGACCGCATCCGCGCCGCTGCCCGCGGCAGGGACAGCGTGACCGAGCTGCTGCGCCTTGCCACCGCCATGGCAGAAAACTGCCGCCGCATCCCGGAGTCCCTGCTGCATTTCCGGCGGGAGCTGTGTGCCGATGATGTGTTCTCTGCCTCCGGAAAGCGTGCCCTGATCCTGAGCCATGAGCTCACCATGACCGGTGCCCCCATCGTGCTGGTGAGCGCCGTGCCGGTGCTGCGCAGCATGGGCTTCGAGGTCGTGGTTCTGGGCCCTGCGGACGATGGCTCTCTGCCGCTGTTTCTGGATGCCGGTGCTGCCGTTGTCACCCGCAGCGACTGCGTGATGAGCTCCTCCCTGTGGGGGCTTGCCACCAGTGCGGATTTTGTGCTGGCCAATACTGTGGTGGAGGCCGCCGCCGTGAGCACCCTGAACGGCTCCTTTGTGCCGGTGCTGTGGTGGCTGCACGATGCCTTTGCAGGCTATCCGTTCATTGCGCACAAGATTCCCAAAACGCTGGACTCCAATGTGCATGTGTGCGCCGTAGGCTCCCACGCCACTGCCGCCATGCATTCGGTGCGGCCGGATTTCAACATCGAACAGCTGATCTACGGCCTGCCGGACTACGCGCAGGAGAGCTTCCCGGTCTATGATATCAGCTACGCGGGCGGACGCCCTCTGTTCGTGACCGTAGGCTCCTTTGAGCCCCGCAAGGGTCAGGATATCTTCTGCAATGCCATCCGTCTGCTCAAGCCCGAAGTGCGCCAGAAAGCCGCTTTCCTGTTCGTGGGCAAGGCCGCAGACAAGAGCCTGAAGAGCGCCGTGGACGCACTGGTGGAGGATTACCCGGACACCGTGTTCTACCGCAAGCGGCTGGAACGCCCGGAGATCAAGTCTCTGATGGATCAGTGCACCTGTGTGGTGTGCGCCTCCCGCGACGACCCCATGCCCACCTTTGTCACCGAGGGCCTGATCTTCGGCAAGCCCTCCATCGTGTCGGAGCACACCGGCACTGCCGGGCTGATCACCGAGGGCGTGGACGGCTTTGTGTACCGGGACGACGACCCCGACCAGCTGGCAAAGGTGCTGGAACATGCCATCCTGCACCCCGATCAGCTGGCTGCCATGAAGGCCGACTGCCGGAAAATGTACGAGAAATATTACTCCAACGAAGCTTATGTTGCCACTCTGACGCGGCTGGTGAACGAACTGACCACCTGAGTGTCCACTGTTTTGGTGCTGCATGAAAAAAAGAGGAAGATCCGGCGGGATCTTCCTCTTTTTTCGCAGAAGGAGCAGGGCAGAAGCGGATTCAGTCCATCCTGCCCACCGTGTGCAGACAGGCATACAGCGCGCCCACCTGATTGGCTTCACTGCTGAAATGGCAGGGCACGATCTCGGTGCGCGGCAGACCGATCATGTAGGGCGAATCCCCCCGGGAAGCAAACAGCCCGGCATATACCCGGCGCAGACTGTCCAGCAGCAGCGGCTGTTTGCTGATGCCGCCGCCAATGGCCACCTTTTCCACATCCAGCAGGACGGTCAGGTTGTAGATCTGCACCGCCACCGCTTTGCAGAACCGTTCCAGCACTTCCAGCGCTTCCGGCTCTCCGGCGTTGGCGGCATCAAAAAACTGTCTGCCATTCATGGGCGCATCGGCGGGCAGACCCCTGCGGGCGCGGTACCACTGCAGCAGATTGGTGGTGCTACACTGACAGGCCATGGTTTTTCCGGTGTTCTCCCACTCATCGGCGTTGGTGTTCACAAAGCTGTATTCCCCGGCGGTAAAGTGGATACCCCGCACCAGCTGGCCGTTGGCGATGATGCCGCCGCCCACACCGGTGCCGATGATAAACACCGCCGCGTTGCAGCAGCCCTGCAGCGCACCGGCCTGCAGCTCTGCAAGGGCAGCGGCCTTGCCGTCATTTTCCAGCGTGACCGGACAGCCGCATCTTTCGCGCACCAGCTGCCCCACCTGCGTACCGGTGTTATACAGAAGTGCCCCGCCATTGGAGACAAAGCCGGTGCGGGTGTCCACAAAGCCGGGCAGTGCCATGGCGATGCCGCTTACTTCATCCCGGTGCGGCGAATACAGGGTGTATAATGTGTTAAGAAAATGCTCCTGCGTATCCTGTGGCGTAGGCACAGACCCGGCATCGGTGCGGTTCAATCCTTCGTCCATCACCGAATACTTGATCTCAGTGCCGCCCACATCAAAAACCATGACCTTCATTGTGCCTGCCTCCGCTCATGTTATTTCTGGTTTTATTATGGCAAATTGCGTTTGGAATGTAAAGAGAAAAGCGGCAAAAAACAGTACGGCTTTATAAGCTGCTTTTCTCGCGAAAAAACAGCCCGGAAAGATCCGCAGATCTTTCCGGGCTGTAAATTTAAAATACTACTTCCGCTAAAGATGCCCAGAGTGAAACGGAGGGCATTTTAGGAAGTGTTACAGTTTGCTCAGCTGCGGGCCCTGTGCGGTGTCCTTGACCGCCCAGCCCAGCTCGGTCAGCTGTGCGCGGATGGCGTCGGCGGTGGCCCAGTCCTTGGCCTTCTTGGCGGCGGCACGCTTCTCAACCAGCTCAGTCACCTCGGCGGGCACCTCGTCCTTCTTGCGGTTGTACAGCAGGCCCAGCACGCCGGTGATCTCGTCAAAGGCGGCGGCAGCGGTCTGCAGGGCGTCCTTGGAGGAAACAGCCGACAGTGTATTGATCTCCTTGACCAGATCGAACACGGCAGCCAGTGCATCCGGGGTGTTCAGGTCATCGTCCATGGCGGTGCAGAACTTGGTGCGGGCCTCGGCAGCCTTTTCCTTCAGGGTCTCGTCGGTGCCAAAGGTGTCCTTGGTCAGGGCAAAATCCAGATTCTCGCGGCAGGTGTACAGGCGCTCCAGGCTGTTCTTGCAGCTTTCAATGAGGTCCACGGTGTAGTTCAGGGGCATCCGGTAGCCTGCGGTCAGCATGAAATAGCGGATGGGTTCATAGCCGTAGACGTCCGCCACGTCCCGCACGGTGAAGAAGTTGTGCAGGCTCTTGGACATCTTCTGATTGTCCACGTTGATGAAGCCGTTGTGCATCCAGTAGCGGGCGAACTCGCAGCCGTTGGCGCACTCGCTCTGGGCGATCTCGTTCTCGTGGTGAGGGAAGATCAGATCCTGACCGCCGCAGTGCAGGTCGATGGTCTTGCCCAGATGGGTGCGGCTCATGGCGCTGCACTCGATATGCCAGCCCGGGCGGCCCATGCCGTAGGGGCTTTCCCATGCAGGCTCACCGGGCTTTGCGGCCTTCCACACAGCAAAGTCGGCGGGGTCCTCCTTCAGGTCATCGTCCATGCGGCTGCGCAGCTCGCGGTTGCCGCTTTCCAGATCGTCCAGCTTCAGGTGGCTCAGCTTGCCGTAGCCGGGGTCGCTCTTTACCCGGAAATACACATCGCCGTTCTTGGCAACGTAGGCGTGGCCGGAGTCGATCAGGTCCTTCACGATGTCCAGGATCTGCTGGATATGCTCGGTGGCCCGGGGCTGGACGGTGGGCTTTTTGCAGTTCAGACCGGCGGCATCCTTGAGGTACTCGGCCTCAAAGCGCTGAGCGACCTCCTTCATGGAGGTACCCTCCTCCTGACCCTTCTTGATGAGCTTATCGTCGATGTCGGTGATGTTGGAAACATAGATCACCTTGTTGCCGCGGTACTCAAGGTAGCGGCGCAGAGTGTCGAATACGATCAGTGGGCGGGCGTTGCCGATGTGGATATAGTTATAAACGGTAGGGCCGCAGACGTAGATGCGGTACTCACCGGGCACCTGCGGCACGAATTCTTCCTTCTGGCGGGTCAGGGTGTTGAAGATCTGCATGGTCAATTCTCCTTTTTGTGGCAGACAGAAGCCGCAAAACAAAACGCCCCCGGAGCGGTGCACAAAGCACAGCTCCGAAGGCGGTTTTTCATCAAAATCGCGGTTCCACTTCCGTTTGTCGCTCAAAGCCGGTAACGGCGGCGCACCGCACGGCGATACTTCCCATGGGGGTTCCCGCCGCGTGCTGTCCGGGCGCACTTTGCGCGGCAGTCTGCAAACAGGCTTCCAGCCAGTGGCCTGTTCTCTCTGCGCAGACGGTGTGCGGCGCTACTCTGCCCGGATAAACGCATTTATCCTTTTACCCCTTTATTATAGCGGTGCCGCACAGGGAAGTCAAGGTGGAACGGGGAAGGATTCAGAATGCGCAGAGCGAAGCGGAGCGCAATTAAAATCGTCTTGCCTTACCCGGGATACCGGCTCACTTCCAGCAGCTCTTCTGCACGCTTCACCTGCTCCGCTGTGGGCGGCACAGCGTCCGGCAGCGGATAAGGGATGCCCAGCTTCTGCCACTTGAACAGACCCAGTGTGTGGTAGGGCAGCACCTCCACCCGCTGCACCGTTTTCAGGCTGCGGATAAAGTCTGCGGTCCTGCGCAGGCCCTCCTCGTCGTCGGTCAGGCCGGGCACCAGCACATGCCGGATCCACAGCGGGATGCCGAGGTCCGAGATGCGGCGCGCCATCGCAAGGATGTTGGCATTGTCTTTGCCGGTGAGCTGCCGGTGGCGTTCCGGGTCGATCTCCTTCAGGTCGAGGATGACCAGACTGGTGGACTTCATCAGCCGGTCGAAACCGGCCAGATAATCCGGGTCATCGGGCCGGAAGGGCTGACCGGCAGTATCCAGAGCCGTGTGCACGCCTTTGGAGCGGGCCAGCTCGAAGAATGCCGTCAGGAACTCCATCTGGCGCAGCGGCTCGCCGCCGCTGACCGTGATGCCGCCCTTTTTGCCCCAGTAGTTGCGGTAGCGCCAGACCCGCTGGAACAGCTTTTCCACCGTCCATTCCTCGCCGCCCTCCGCAGCCCACGTTTCCGGGTTGTGGCAGTATTTGCACCGCAGGGCACACCCCTGCAAAAACACCACAAAGCGCACACCGGGGCCGTCCACAGAGCCGAAGGATTCCAGCGAGTGGACATAGCCGATGGGGTTACAGGGCTGCATGGCAGGTGCGGGAGATAACATCCATCTGCTGCTCGCGGGTCAGGTCGATGAACTTGACGGCGTAGCCGGAGACACGGATGGTGAAGTTGGCGTACTCCTCCTTCTCGGGGTGCTCCATGGCGTCCAGCAGCTTCTCCTTGCCAAAGACGTTCACGTTCAGGTGGTGTGCACCCTGATCGAAGTAGCCGTCCATGACCTGTACCAGATTCTCCACCCGCTCGCCTTCGCTGTGGCCCAGAGCGTCCGGGTTGATGGTCTGGGTGTTGGAGATACCGTCCAGTGCCCAGTGGTAGGGCAGCTTTGCCACCGAGTTCAGAGAAGCCAGCAGGCCGTTCTGCTCTGCGCCGTAGCTGGGGTTTGCACCGGGAGCAAACGGGGTGAAGGCGGCACGGCCATCGGGCAGAGCGCCGGTGTACTTGCCGTACACCACGTTGGAGGTGATGGTCAGGATGGAGGTGGTTGCCTCGGAGTTGCGGTAGGTGTGGCGCTTCTTGATCATCTCCAGGAAGGTGCGCAGCAGCCACACGCCGATCTCGTCGGCGCGGTCGTCGTCGTTGCCATACTTGGGGAAGTCGCCCTCGGTCTCAAAGCCGGTGGCAAGGCCGCTCTCGTCACGCACCACCTTGACCTTGGCGTACTTGATGGCGCTCAGGGAGTCGATGACGTGGGAGAAGCCTGCAATGCCGGTGGCAAAGGTGCGGCGCACATCGGTGTCGATGAGGGCCATCTCGGCTTCCTCGTAGTAGTATTTGTCGTGCATATACTGGATCAGGTTCAGCACATTGACGTACAGGCCAGCCAGCCAGTCCAGCATCTGGACATACTTGGGCAGCACCTCGTCGTAGTTCAGGTACTCGCTGGTGATGGGAGCATAGTTGGGGCCGCACTGCTCGTGGCTCTTCTCGTCCACACCGCCGTTGATGGCGTACAGCAGGCACTTGGCAAGGTTGGCGCGGGCACCGAAGAACTGCATCTCCTTGCCGGTCTGGGTGGCAGACACGCAGCAGCAGATGGAGTAATCGTCGCCCCAGACGGGCTTCATCACGTCGTCATTCTCGTACTGGACAGAGCTGGTATCGATGGACACCTTGGCGGCATATTTTTTGAAGCTCTCCGGCAGAGCGGAGGAGTACAGAACGGTCAGGTTCGGCTCCGGTGCAGGGCCCATGTTTTCCAGCGTGTGCAGGAAGCGGTAGCAGTTCTTGGTGACCATGCTGCGGCCATCCATGCCGATGCCGCCCACTTCCAGCGTTGCCCACACGGGGTCGCCGGAGAACAGCTGGTTGTAGCTGGGGATACGGGCAAACTTGACCATGCGGAACTTCATGACCATGTGGTCGATCAGCTCCTGTGCCTGGGTCTCGGTCAGGGTGCCGTTGTCCAGATCACGCTGGATGTAGATATCCAGGAAGGTGGAGATGCGGCCCACGCTCATGGCGGCGCCGTTCTGGGTCTTGATGGCGGCCAGATAGCCGAAGTACAGCCACTGGCAGGCCTCCTTGGCGTTCTTTGCGGGCTGAGAGATATCGTAGCCGTAGGCCTCGGCCATCTTCTTCATGCCCTTCAGGGCGCTGATCTGGCGTGCGATCTCCTCGCGCAGGCGGATGACGTCATCGGTCATGGTGCCGTCGCCGCAGTTGGCGAAGTCCTCCTGCTTGAACTTGATCAGTGCATCGATGCCGTACAGGGCCACGCGGCGGTAGTCGCCCACGATGCGGCCGCGGCCATAGGTGTCCGGCAGGCCGGTAATGATATGGGTGTGGCGAGCTGCCTTCATTTCAGGAGTGTAGGCGTCAAACACAGCCTGATTGTGGGTGCGGGTGTAGTCGGTAAAGATCTTGTGCAGCTCCTCGCTGGGCTGGTAGCCGTAGGTGGTGCAGGCCTGCTCCGCCATCTTGATGCCGCCGTAGGGCATGAAGGCGCGCTTGAGGGGCTTGTCGGTCTGCAGACCCACGATCTGCTCCAGATCCTTCAGGCTTTCGTCGATATAGCCGGGGCCGTAAGCGGTCAGGCTGCTGACGACTTCGGTCTCCATGTCCAGCACGCCGCCCTTGGCGCGCTCGGCCTTCTGCAGCTTCTGCAGGGCACCCCACAGCTTGTCGGTCGCCTCGGTGGGGCCGGCCAGAAAGCTTTCGTCGCCGTCATACGGGGTGTAGTTCTTCTGGATGAAGTCGCGCACATTGACTTCTTCTTTCCAGATGCGGCCCTCAAAGCCTTCCCACTGTTCAAAATTGATCATTGGAACCTCCTTGCTCCATTACGCAGTTAGCGTTTTCTAACTAATGAGCCTTTGAAAAGCCGCTCTGTATGGCGGCTTTCTGGGGGCAAAACGGTCTTGAACTGCCGACTGCGGCAGCCCCGACTACAAGGTGTAGACAAAAATGAAAACCTGCCCACAAAATCTTGCGTTATTATAATAGCAAGAACCACTTTAAAATGCAATAGAAAACAAGTGGGTTTTCTGCCAAAGCAAGGGGCTTTCTTTGGGCAGAATGTAGAAAAAGCGCCGAAATCCCGGCGGCGCACCCCTTTTGCGAAAAAAATCGCAAAATAAGGGTTGACAAGACTAACCGGCTATGGTATTCTGTTCTCGCAACGAGGTTAGACAAATCTAACCGATATGCCGGACTACGTTGCACCAGAAAAGCGGGAGCCTCTGCAAGGGCTTCTGCGAAAACCGGATCCGCCATGGCAGAGCTGCGGAGCTGTGTCAGGTGATCCCCAAGTTTGTCGCGGCGGGGCCGCTCCATCTTGCTTACGCAAGACCGCTTTGTGGCTTAAAAGCCCCACTGGGACTTTCATTGCTGCGCAAACGCCAATTCCTCCATTCCATTCTCTTTTTTCAAGTGAGCTGTGGTTTTAGTTTGCTCCCACGGCTCGATGCGCGGCATTCGGTGTGATTGGTACCGCACAGAGTGCAAAAGAAAAACAAAAACGGGACATGCAGCTTGACCACCTGCATGCCCCGATTTTTGTTTTTATAAGGAAAACGACCTCGCCCTCTCCGTCATCGCTGCGCGATGCCACCTCTCCCAAAGTGAGAGGCTTTGGCATTGCGGAAAAGCATTTTGGTTTTGCCAGAGGCTCTCCCCCTTGGGAGAACTGCCGAGCAGCGCTATGACTGAGAGGGTTTATCCTACGATCTCCGCCAGCTCCCGGTACACTTCTTCCGCGCCGCCTTTGGGCGTTTTGATCTTCACGAACTGGCTGTTCACGATGGCGGTGCCGTCGGAGTAGACCGTGACCAGCAGGCGGTTGTTTTCATCCGCATCGTAATAGCTCACGGTGACGGAGTCCACCGGGTATTCGTGGCTGTAGGAGGAATACTGCTGGTTGAACCGCTTGACGCAGGTAAGGCCGGAGAGCACGTTTGCGATCTGCTGATAGGCCGGGTCGTCGGCAGAGAGCAGCTGAACGTCCATCTCTGCGGAGCGGGCAAAGTTCTGAATGTGCTCCACCCGGACACTGGCCTGTGTGCTGGCCTTGATCCCGGATGCAAGATCGATCCGGACAGAGGGAAGGATGAGCACCAGCGCCAGCAGGATGAGCAAAACGATGCCGAACCGGGACAGAATGCCTTTTTCCTTCATAAGAGTCATGCCTCCTTTGGCGGCTCCATTTGGGCCAGATGCCGCTGGGCAAAGAAGAAGCCCACGGCGCTGGCGGCGAACACCACATAATAGCTGGCGATGCGGTAGAGCATCATCACGCTCATCACCTCGCCCCGCTCCAGAAAGCTGCCGAACACCAGCAGGAATGCCGTCTCGATGGAGCCCATACCGGCCACATTGGGCAGGGCATTGGACAAAAACAGCATCAGGCTGGTGAGCAGCTGCACCTGCAGGAAGCTCAGCGGGGAAAGCCCCATGAACCGGATGCACAGGTAGGGCAGGCAGAACAGCCCGAACAGCTTGACCGCCTGCAATGCCAGAATTTCAGCGCAGCGTGGCTTATCCTTCAGCAGGCGGCGGCTCTCCTCGCCCAGAACATCCAGCTGCTGCTGCCAGTCGGCGCGGCGCTGCTGCCATTTTTCCGTTTGGGGCAGCAGACGCATCAGCCAGCGGGCAAGGTCCTGCACCAGCGGCGATACGCACACCAGCACCAGCACCACAATGATGGCCGCCACTACAGCGTATGCCATGGGCAGATAATTCATCACACCGGTGGTGTTGGCGGCAAGCCACCTGTGCTGCAACAGCAGCATCACCGTGGCATACAGCAGCACGGTGGTTTTGTGGAACACGTACTGCAGGGTCATCAGGCCCACACCCGGGCCCACCGGCAGGCCGCAGCGGTGGAGATACCAGGTCTGCACCGGCACGGCGCCTGCGCCCAGTGTGACCACATTGCCAAAGGTGCCGCACCACGCGGTATCGATGCCCTGCCGGAGCCTGAAACCCGGAATGCGGCTGCGCACGATGACCCACGCCACGCACCCTTCCAGCAGCGGATAGCTGAGGCCGATGGCCAGCACCACCAGCACCTGCCATGCGGACAGCTGCGAAAGTGCTGCGGTGATCTCGTCCCAGTGGTCCTTGAACAGCAGCACGATGATGCCGGTGAGTGCGGCGAGCACCAGCAGCGAAAATGTCGTCTTTTTGCGGGAAGGTGCGGCAGAGGTGGGTTGGCTCATAAAGAGAACAGGCTCCTTTCAGAAGGAATGATCTGGTAAAAGTATAGCACTGTGCAGCCGTCTCTTTGTGAACGGAACCGGAATTTTCTTGTGCAATTTCAGCGGAATGATAAAAAATGTTCTGCCCAGCCTGCGTCAGAGGGCCGGCCCGCAAAGGATCTGCAGCCGATAAAAAAGCATCCGCAGCGGCACTGTCCGTGACTCCTTCTCGCAAACCCCGCACATGCGGGGAAAAGTCACCTTCGCCAGCGCCCTGCACAAGGGCCACGGGATCACCCCCGCACATGCGGGGAAAAGGGCGGCGGTGTCGCTCTGGTGGGCATCACCCTCGGATCACCCCCGCGTATGCGGGGAAAAGGGCCTGTCAATCGCAGGACAGGCAAAAAACCTGGGATCACCCCCGCATGTGCGGGGAAAAGGCCCTCTGCATCAGCTCCGGTGTGGGGTCGAAGGGATCACCCCCGCATGTGCGGGGAAAAGTCTGCGGCTTCCTTCTCCTGCCGGGTGGGCAGAGGATCACCCCCGCATGTGCGGGGAAAAGCCGCTGAAGGTCTAGCTGGCTTCCAGCATACCGGGATCACCCCCGCGTATGCGGGGAAAAGCCGGTCAGCTCGGCGTAGTGCTCATCGGTCAGGGATCACCCCCGCGTATGCGGGGAAAAGCCTGATCGCTCCCGGTTCATAATGTGCAGGATGGGATCACCCCCGCACATGCGGGGAAAAGTTCTGGGCACTGGTAAGGGCTGTGATGGCGTTGGGATCACCCCCGCGTATGCGGGGAAAAGTCTGCGCCCGGGTGGCGTAGCTGGTACGCGCCAGGATCACCCCCGCATGTGCGGGGAAAAGGACTGCTTGCCGCCGGAGATCTCGGTGGGCACGGGATCACCCCCGCATGTGCGGGGAAAAGATCCGGTCCTTCACCTGCGGCAGTGCCTGCAGGTCCGGCCGGATCATGCCCGGCATCTCGTCCATCTCAGTTTCCTCCGCGCATGACGGTCATCAGGCCAAGGCCGTAGGCCTTGCCGCGTCCCATGCCCTGACACAGCAGTGCCCGGAACTGCTCTGGGTCGGTCACCCGCAAAACGCCCTCGTAGGTCACTGCCAGCAGGGTCACAGGCCGGGTGCCATGCTTGGCAAAGTGCTGCCACTGCACCCGGGTCACAGTAAATTCCTCTTCCCGCAAAGCAAAGCCATGCTTTGCGGCGCGGTCCAGCAGCCACTGCTTCTGATACTTTGTCGAGCAGTGCGCCGCCACAGTTCCCCGCTCTGCGGGTGCCTTGGGGTCTTTGCAGCATTTGGTGGGGTTTGCGGTCAGCCGGAACTGCCAGCTGCTGCCCGGCTCCACCCGCTGCAAAAGCGGGTCGTAGCTGCGGGTCTCCGCAGCCGCTCCGGTGCCGAACTGCTCCACCACACCGGACAGCTCCGGCACATCCTCGCTGAGCAGCAGCAGATACAGCCGCTCTCCCAGACGATCCAGCCGCCACAGCCTGCGGCGGCGCTCCCCCGTAAAGGCGCTTTCCACTGCGCCGTGCAATTTCTGCGGTGCCGCCAGTGCAGCCATGGTGCTGCGGCGGGTGGGATCGAGCTCTACCCGTGATAAATACATTCTCTCGCCCCCTTTACAATTCCCGGAACGGGTCATGCTCCGTCTTTTCCGGGCTGTCCGGCATGGTCTGCCAGAGCTCCCGCGCCGAGCGGTAGCCGTACTGCCGATGGCGCGGGTCAAAGCTGACCGGCACATCCCGCTGCACAGCCGTGCCCGGCTCCAGCGGGTCGGCGTCCAGCACCAGCCGCCAATGCCGTCCCGGACACAGAGGCGGTTCTGTCTGCAGTGCTTCCTGCAAAGAGCATTGCCGCAGTCCCAGACAAAGCGGCAGGGTGGGCGGGCAGGACCGGCGGCCCAAATACAGCGGAAAGGCCGGGTGCAGCAGCGCCTGCTGCAGCTGCTGCAAAAGGGTGATGTCTTCGCTTTCGATCCCAGCCAGAAACACGGCATCCTGCAAATAATGGCGGTAGGTCACATAAGAGGTCTTTTGGTCCTGCGTCTTTGCGATGTGGTAGTCCACCAGCAGCTGTCCTTCCCGCTCCACGCGGACGCCGAACCGCAGCTGTGCCAGCCGGGCCAGCGCTTCACTCTCGTCCCGCCGCAGCCCCAGAGCCGCCGCCAGAAGGCCGATGACGCCGCTCTTGGTGGGTTCCCGATTGGTTTTGCGGGTCTCAAATTTGGAGTCCGCGCCCCACGCCTGCAAAGGCGCTGCCAGCCGAAGCAACAGCGTTGCCATTACCCCACCTCATTTCCGGCAAGCGCATCCCGGACAGCCTTTTCCAGCGCGTCCAGCATGGCCTTTGCCGTCTGCGCCGGAGCCAGTGCCTCCAGACCGCTGCCCACGGTAAAGCTCTGGGCCGGGGCCTCGGCAAAGCTGCTGTACATCTGCTGCGCATACTGTGCCAGCGCTGCCTTGGAAGGTTCAGCATAGCCCTGCATACTGCGGGGCACGGCACGCTCGAATGCGCCGCACAGGTTCACCGGCTGATCTTCCCGGATGGTCACATACACTGCATCCGGCAGAGTGCGGTTTGCAAAGCTGTTCTGTTTGCCGGTGGGCATGGAGAACAAAAATGCCTCGCCAAAGGCCCGCACCGTTTCCGCTGCCTGCTCTGCACCCAGCTGCCCGGCCAGCTCCATCACGTTTACCGTGGCATAGCGGTACAGGGTGGAGGAGTTGTACTCCACCGTGCCCAGATGGCCTGCACCGGCATTGTCCTCTGCCTGACAATCGTCCACTGCGGTAAAGTAATCGTACTCGTTCTGCACGGCATGGGTGGAGATGCTGTGGGCCACCTGCGCAGCGGCATCATAGTTCAGGGAGGGGTCATCTGCCACCATGCGGCCAAACAGTGCCATATCCATCGAAGGCGCTGCTTTCAGCGCCTTCTGGTATTCTTTTTTGTCGGTGCTGCCCGCCACAGCCAGCTCTGCCAATGCCTTTGCCTGCGCAGAGCTCATGAAGAACAGGGCTTTGGTGCCTTTATCATCGCTCTTGATGCCCGCACTGTCCAGCGCTTTCTTTGCCAGCTTGTCCGCATCCGCATCCGGAGCCAGCACAAGGATCTGATCCCGCACCAGATCGGCAACCTTTTTGGTGCGCTTGCCCACATCCAGCCGGGCGTTCTCCGCAAAGGCAGCGCGCATGGCGTGCTTCCACGCCTGCGAGGATACCCGGGCACGGGTCACACCGCCGTACACGGCTGTTTTGGGGCTGCCCGTATCGTCCCGGTTGATGCAGCTGGGCGGTACGGTCTGCAAAATGTGGAAATCAACATACAGGCGCTTGTTCATGGTCAATTCTCCTTTTCGTTCTCTTCCGGTGCAGGCTTCGAGTCACGGTACAGGTCCTGTCCCCACTGCAGACGGACGTTGGCGGGGACCTGCGCATACCGCGGGTCGGTGCATTGCAATTCATACAGGTCTGCCGCAAGCTGCGGATAGTCCAGCGGGATGCCGCCATCCTTTGCGGCGCTCAGCAGCTGGATCATCCCCCGCAGATGGTGGCTGATCTCGGTGATCTCTTCTGCGGTGGCCAGCGCATTGAACCGCCGCAGCACGCTGGCCTCGGTCCAGTCCTGTCCGGCAGGGGTGTTCCGCTCTGCCAGCTGGCGCACCGCCCGGCCCAGCGTATTGCCGGGGCAGTTCATGGGGCGGTCGTTTCCCTGCTGATGTATAGCATACAGGGTCAGGGCAAGGTAGACCGCCCACTCTGCCGCCGAGGGAGCACTGCGGCCCTGAAAGCTTTCCGGCATTCCCCGCAGAAAACTCCCCCACAGCTCCGGCAGCTCGCCGGGCTTACGTCCAACGCCCCGCCGCAGCTTTGCCAGCTCAGCCCGCCGCTGGTTGTCCGGCAGGGCCCAAAGCCAGTGCAGCCGCTGTGCCGTATAGATTCTGACGTCCTGTGTTTTCATCCAATTTCCCCTTTATAGTTCTGTTTTGGGATAGATTTCCCAAAGCTTTGCGCGAAAACAGTTATAGGCCTTTGGCGAGGTATACAGGATGGTGCGCTCCGTTTTTTTGCCCTTGTCCACCACAATGCGGTGTCCTTTCAGGGCGGCGTTTCCGGCCTCCATCACCATCTGTTTTCCCAGCTTTTCCGCGATGTTTCGCGCCTGCACCTGCCAGCGCAGTTCCATTTCATCATAGTTCTTTTGATTTGCATCGATCTTTTGCAGCCACAGCCGGAAGGGCTGGTCCACCGCAAAGTAGAACTGTGCACGGACAGAGCCGCCGACATTTTCATTTTTGTTCCCGGCCGCAATGGCGATATCCTGCGCCAGATACCCCACACACTGTGCTGCTTTTTCGCAGTTATTGATCTCTCTTACGATGCGCTCCTGCCATTTGCAGCTCAGTTCGTCCAACAGCCCTGCCTGAAAGGTCAGGCTGTCGCTGAAGGAGTCGTTCACAAAGAAATCTTTATCACCGTACTGCATCCCGGAAATGCGGAAGTGGATCCTGCGGTTTGGGTCAAGAATGTGCAGTTCCCCGCGCTGCAGTGTTTTGACCCAGCACACAACGCCCGGCTGGCGAACATTTTTTTCTTTGCAGAACACTGACGGGAACTCCCGCCAAAACTGCTTGGCCGGGTCGTGGCGGATCGGAGCAAAAACAGCTGCCTCGTTTTTCTTGGCAGTATTGCGCCAGATGGTCATTTGCTCTGCAGTTGCAGTTTCCCGCTGGAAAAAATCCCCGCCCAGCAGATAAAAGCGGTCTACCATGTCATTTTCCCGGTGCAGCAGCAGCCTGCGTGACTGCAGTGTGAGCAGTTGGGCCGGGTTGTCGGGGCAGAGGATCTGCGTCCGCTCCGCACTGCGGGGGACATCCAGCTCCCAGCAGGGAAGATTTTCACCCCACATGCTCTGGCCATCCTGCAGCAATGTGAGGTTCAGCATCAATGTTTCGTACAGGTTGTTCCCCAGCGCCTGAATATAGCCAAGACTCCCCAGCCAGCCAACACTTATAGATGGCAGATTCTTTTCTTTCGGCTTCAAAGACGTATCATCAAAGCCGTTCACGGACAGCAGCCACCGGGCGGCTTGCGGGTAGCTCAGCCGCTCCTTGCTCTGCCCTGCATACAACGGAAAGAGTCGGAGTTTATTTTTGCTCTCTATCATTTCGCCGTTGAGCATCGCCGCGCTGCAGGCTGTCCCGATTTCAGCCCCCGGCACCTGCCAGAAGGGATGTGTCGGGTGGAACAGCCAGAAGCGGTCTTTCCACTGTTCCAGATAGTCCCGCAGCGGCTGCTCCGGGAAATGCTCCAGCTGCCACAGGTCTCCCCAGCGAGCCAGAGCATCATCCTCTTCTTCAAACGGTTCTGGCTCACCTTCCACATTCACGCGGGAAAACACGGTAAACAGCACCGCCAGCAGCAGCCGCAGCATGGCGGCATCCTGCGTGGGCATTTCGCCTGCCAGATCCACATAATCCTGCGCATGGAGCAGTGCATCCGTCAAAGAAACTTCCTGCACCGTATTGTCTGGCCGACGGACCCGGACCCACGGCTCCGTCAACAGGTTAAATTCGATCTCCTTCATCCGTTTCCTCCTTTTGGTAGGTCAGGCCGTTTTCACGGTCATAACAAAGCTCCATGCCCGCAAGATGGGCGGTCAGGTTTTCGTCCAGCAGCAACACCAGCTCTCCGTGCAGCAGCGGCGACAGCTGCCACGCTGCAAGTCCGCTGCGGTTGTCCGCTTCCAGCTCCCGGATGACCTCGTCCACCTTCCACACTTTGCCGAACGCCGCCGGGAGCCGCAGCTTCTGCCGGGCGATCTGCAAAGCGTCTTCGGGCTGCGGCGGCTGGTCGGATGCGACCGCTCTGCCGTTTTCCTGCCACGGCAGGAAGTGGATGCTTCCGTCTGCCCGGCGCTGCATCACCAGCACCTCCACCGAGGGGTCGCCATCCCGCACCGCCGCCCGGGCAGCTGCATCAGAATGTGCACCCACATTCTGCATCCAGCCATCCAAGGTATTGAGTTGTTTGAATCTTTTGTGCACTTTGGGCTGCGGCACAAGATACGCCTGCGCCCGCTCTTTGCGCTGGGCCTGCGCAAACTCATAGGCTTTGCACATACCCTCACTCCGTTCCGTTTCAGGCAGGGCATCGGCCTGTTCCCAGCTGTAGACTTTCTGCACCAGCGGAGAGATATCTTCGGGCAGGCAGATGTTCTCCGGAAGGCATGCCCGGGTGCGCCAGAGCAGCCACTGACCATACACCGCCTCACTGCCCCTGTCAAATTCCTCTGTGCCCGTGTCCAGCACAGCACAGACCGCTGTTTGCAGTGGCTGCGGACGAGACCGATTTGGGTGGCGCTGCAGACGGCCGATGCGCTGTAAGAGCAGATCCATCGGGCAAAGCTCTGTAACCATCACATCGAAATCCACATCCAACGACTGCTCTAATACCTGCGTACCTACCACGATCAGCCCATCACGCTCTGCAGGGGTGGAGCGCTTACCGATGCGCCGCATCAGCTCCTGTTCCCGCGCGGCGCGGTCTGGCATCAGGAACTGTGCATGGAACACCTGCACTTCCTTTTCGGGCAGCGCCTGACGCAGCCGCTGCGCCACCTCCTGCGCTTTGTGCACCGTATTGACGATGACGCCCGCGCAGCCGCCAGCCTGCATTTTCTGGGACAGGAAATCGGGCAGTTCTTCCGTTGTCAGGCGCACCGTCTGCACATTCCGGGCGGCCGTATCCAGCGGGATGGTCTTTTGCTGCACCTGTGCACCGTCCGTCCATGTCAGCAGCGGATAGCCGCGGCTGGTTTTCCACGGCGCATCCGGGCCGGGGCGGCGCTTTTGCTGGTAAGCCTCGATCAGCTCTGCACGCCGCCGGGCGGGCAGAGTAGCCGACAGCAGGATCACCGGCACCTTGTACCAGCCCAGCCATTCCAGCGCACGGTCCAGATAGCGGTTCATGTACGCATCATAAGCGTGACATTCGTCCACGATCACCACCTTGCCCGCAAGGCCCAGATGGCGCAGCATCACATGCTTCTGGCTCAGTGCCGCCATCAACAGCTGGTCTACCGTGCCGATGACAAAGTTTGCCAGCAGCGCCTGCTTGCTGCCCCGGAACCACTGATGCACCTGCACCCGCTGCTCTTCTGCTTCCGGGTCATCCCAGTCGTCCTGCACCCGCACCGGCCGTTGCTGCAGGCGGATATACTCTTCGTTCAGTTCCGCCATGCCGTGCGCAAGCCGGATCGATCTGGGCAGGTCATCAGGCTGGTTTTCTGCCCATTGCAGCAGACGCGGAAAAAGACCGTTTGCCGTTGCCTGCGTGGGCAGACCAAAGAAGATGCCGCCCGCTCCAAAGCGTGCCGCCAGAATTTCCGCTGCCGCCAGCGCCGCCTCGGTCTTGCCCACGCCCATCTGTGCTTCCAGAATCAAAATGCCCGGTGCATCCATGGTGTTGGCGGCTTCCATGGCCGCCTGCTGCACCGCATTGGGCGCAAAGCCAAACCGCTTTGCAAATTCCTCCGGCTCTGCAATGGTGGTCTGCGCCGCCCAGGGTGAAGCAGTCTCCTGTTTATCCCATTCGCGCCACGCCCGATCCGCACGTTCCGGATAAACCTCCTCACTGCCCGTCTCTTCCACAGGGATCAGCGGGAAATAATCCGTGTTGCTGGCGATCCAGTCCGCCATGATCAAAAGCCCCGTCAGCAAAATCTCTTCGGGCTGGTTGAGCACCGGCAGCGCGTCCACCCCGGAATAGCCGCTGTCCTGCAGTGCCGCCTGAAGCAATTCGTTCCAAAAGCCCTCCCAGATGCCCTTTTGCTCTTCCGGGTAGTAGTTGACTTCCCAGCATGTAAACTGTTTGTCAACTTCTGTGCCGTCCTGCGGCTTGCCATGATGAGCACCCGCGACCGAAGCAATCCCGCCAGGGCACCCCAGTTTTCTCAAAATTGCTTCACTCGCCCGGGCATGGGGCGTTTCGCACCGGTTCAGTTTCTGGCAGCTCAGCGGTGTCAGGCGTTCCAGCCGTTGTTTCGCCTCGGGCAAGCACTGCATGATCGTGCTCTGGAAGATTAAAATCGCCTTACCCAGATCGTGCCCCCAGCCCAAAAAGCGGGCCAGCTGCACCAATTCTTCCTCTTCCAATCCGGATGCCTTTTTTACGCTGTCGGGCAGCCATTTCCGCACCAGAAGCTCCATGATCTCTGCCGTATCCCGCAGGTGCATCCAGAGCGGCAGCCACAGATTGCTATTTTCCGGGTCCGTTTTGCCGGCCAGAAGCCGTGATCGATCCAGCATCCGTCTCATTTTTGCTCCTTTCCTGATGGGGCGTGTATCCCATGTAGTAAGCATAGCAGACGACATGTCCCATAATCCGTACTTTCATGGCTTTATCTCCGGAAATGAAAAACAGCCCGTCCGTTTCATTCTCATCCGGTCGGCATTTTGATCCTGCCATACTCTGATTTCCGTTTCAAAGATATGCCTCTGCCTTTCTGCTGTCAACGGCACCGCTCAAATTCATCAAAGTTCCGAAAAAGAGCTTTCTTCTTTGTGTAAAAAACCGCCCCGGCTTCCTGCTTCGGAAACCGGGGCGGTTCGTTTGCTTTATTTGTGCTTTTTCAAGCGCTCACGCAATTACTTGCGGGGGTTCTTGATAGCAGCCTGGGCGGGTGCCAAAATTGCAGAGCGTTCGGAATAACGACAAATCGCTATTTTCAATTTCTCAGTTGATCCCAAGCTCTTTTCTCAGCCTATTTCGCCAATCTTTATCACAGGCAACGCGTCTTATAACCTTCAAAAACTTCATTGGCACTTATATTTATTGCTTCCGAACGTTAATCTTTTACTTCGAATCCTGCTGTTTAATCAGCATCATGCTCCCGTCCTTATTATTTACAATACGGTATTCCGGCTCTTCCTTAAATACAATATTCTTTTTTTCCATATAACGCTTTTCGAGCGCTTCGAAATTCTCTATCTCTTCAGATTCCACAATCCTATCAAGGCACTCACCCGCCTCCGTGAGCATAACATTACCGATTGGCAATTCATTTTGACCTCGTTTTTCGATTTCTTTGGTAACTCCCCCCGTATACGTCAAAATCCTCATTTCAGGGATATCTACCGCAATAAATCCTGCTACCGCATCGAACTTAATTAATCCAAGTGTGTCAAGCTCGTTAAAGATATTAAACGATAATCCTATACTGCGCAGTTCACCTTCATTTCCCTCATATGGCACAACAATATCATTACGAATCCACTTTGCTTTGCCACTACTATCTACCGCTACTGATGTTCTTTTCATACTGCATATCTTTTGGAAGGCTTGCGCACATTGAGGCGTAATTTCTGAAAGGATCCTAATCATATTAAGCGGGGTAGAACCGGGCTTTTCAAATTCCTTTGCCAAAATTTTCCCCCACATTATTTGCACCTGCTCTTCTGATACAAATCCCGCAGAATCCATAAATCTTTCTAGCCATTCCAAATTAACACCTGATGACGAATCAAAAGTCGTTCCTTCTTTTGCGCTAGAAACAGCTTTATCTGCAATACTTTTTTGATTTTTCAATTTTTTGATTGTCTTTTTAGCTGATAAAATCGCAATTAGTTTTGATTCAGACGACATATTTGATTTTTCAACGTCGGCTATATACATATCTAATGCTCGTTTTTCTATTCCAGCATAAGGAAAAAGCATTCCAAGCAATGATGCTGTTTTATTTTGTACATTGTCACTCTTCGCTAAGTCAGCTGCCGTATTTGCTACAACGTCTGGAATTCCAAACATATCTTTTGCTCCCTTCTAGTTCATAATCTGTCGACGCCTAAATCCTACCGTTTCAAAATCATCATAATGATGCTCAAATATCCTTTATTTTTATAATACAGCCTTTTTTCTGTAAGTCAAGATACAAAGCCCACGGACTTCAATAATAGAAGTCCGTGGGCTTTATAATTCTTTATTTTCTTATAAATCAGCCAAAAAGTTCATGTTTTCAATTACTTTTCAAGAAATCCCAGCTCTAATATCATCTATCACGGCATGTCTGTAAGAAGATAAGGTCTCAACATCTCCACCAGTTCGTAGACTTTCGTTCCAGGTGCTGATTCAGACGGCTTCCGTCCTTCGTTTTGCTTGTCCAATCGCTTTGCATTGGCAATCGCAATGTCCATGTAAGGTCGCAGTACTTCATACATATCTGGGCGGTTCTTCTCGTAACCACCTGCACCGATGTTTTTCAGCCAATCGCTCAGCTTTGGCCAATAGCGAGATCTGTCAATATCAGTATCCATATACATAAAATGCAGCAAATACCACAGTTCTACGCACTGGTTCGACCATACAGCATGGTAAATCGTCTCACCTTGTGCACTGTATTCTTCGCACCGCTGTGCTACCATGTCAATATTTTCTGCCGGAAAATCATCTGTGTCATAGACAATCCAGACGTGCTTAAACACAATGCCGTTATTCTGAACGTATTGACGAGCTTTCATCAACAAATTCACCGTATTGTCGCCAATGCCCTCTACCTTTAGCTGGATTCTATCACGGTATTTAGAATTGATAATCCGTTGAATTGCGCCAAAATACTGCGGCTCGGTTTCTGTACCTTCAGATGCAATCAAGTGGTATTCCGGCTGAATCATCCTCGCCTTATCACGGCGATTCTTCATCCAGCTTTTTCCAAGGTCACTCTTTTTCGGAGGTTTCAGACTCATGCCCAATCCCTCCCTGTCAGCATATTAGAAAGGTAGGGGTCTGCACCATATCGGCCTTCCAGATACTGCTTGTCAAAGGCCGCTGTGCTCTTGACGCGAGTATTGTCCTCCTGCCGGAATTCATAAAGCGAATAAATCTCGCTCTCATGATTGTCATTCATTGCGGCAAACCAAATTTCATCACGACGGAAAACTGTATTCTTCATCGTAGTCAGGTCGTGAGAACTGAACAGCAGCTGTGCGCCCTTCTTGTTCAGTTCCGGGTTCTTGAACATCTGAATCACATACCGGAGCAGCTTCGGATGCAGCTTGGCATCCAGCTCGTCCACAACGACTGTGCGGCCTTCCTGCAATGCTACCATCAGAACCGGCAAAGCCGCTATCATCTTCTTGGTTCCATCCGACTCTGCTTCAAAGGGAAGCTCGTAGACCTTGCCTTTGATCGTTCTTTGCGTGAACAGGTGCTTGCTATCTTCATCATAGCGATAACCGGACAAATCAATGCCTACATCATTTAGTGCATGAATCAAGCTTTCCTTGGTCGCTTCATTCTTGGACACCAGCACAATGTTTTCCGCTCTAGGGTTTGCGTAGCTCTGCGTAATGCAAGATTCAAACCAATTCTGCACTTCTGCAATCACAGGGATATTATAGTTGATTGCCAAAAAAGAAAGATACGGCATCTTCGGGTTGACGTCCAGATTGATGCTCGCCTTACTGATGCTTGCACCCAATTCAATTTTCTGACCATCTCGCTCAAAAATCAAACCTGTCTTCTTGCCGCCCAGTGTGCGCCACAAGAGGGACTCAAAGACAATTTCTTCCTTGAGCGAAATGTAATACTGGTATTCCTTCTCGCCTACACGGAAGAACACCTGAAAAATCGTAGGCTCATTTGCAGAGCTTTCATCCAGCATAAAGGGAGCCACACTGCTGCCCTGCTGGAAAATCATTGGCTGCCGATTCTTCTCCAATGCATGAATCGGTTTCACAACAAGGTTAATCAGGCAAAAGAATGCCTGAAGCAGATTCGTCTTACCGCCACCATTGGGGCCGTAGACTGCACTGACCGGAAGCAAATCTTCCGCTTTCTCCTGCCGAATCAAGGCATCCTGAAACTCCGGAATTGCCATTGCACGGAAATCAAATGTCGTTTCATCCTTATAAGACTTAAAATTCTGAAAAGAAAATTGGCAAAGCATTCTTTCAACTCCTTCCTGTTATTAGTATACCTCATTTTCAATTTTTATTCCAGCATTTTAGAAAATTTCATTCTTATATAAGTTTTATAGAGCGAAACCGAAGAGTAAAAAGTTTTTATTTATACAAAAAACGGAGCTTCCCGCAGCATTTTATCTGCGCAAAAGCTCCGCCTCATGGTCGCTTATGATTATCTTTTAGTAGAACTGAGTTTCGGCGCCGCTTTCCTCTGCAATCTGAATCACTTCATCCACGCATTGGCCCGCTGGATCTTGCCGAAGAAAACCAGGCCTGTCTGATTGGACGAAAACCATCCCAAATGTCGAAACTGGATTTATTGCAGTCTGTAATGATTTTTCCATTCGACATAATGAATTTGAAGGGCAGAGATAGGAAATACGTTGCCTCTGATCAAATCGCCCTATAAGAAATCCCAAAAAGCAGTTTATTATCATTCTATTAGATTTCGATCTATGGATAACAGTGTCATAAACCACCAGATAGAATGCTATGCGTTTTTATAGTAGTTGTTCCTCCCAATCAATTTCTATTTGATTCATAACATCCTGATAAATCACAAAAAGAGGTGTTTTTATGACAATGGCAAAGAAACTTCCACTTTTAGCGCCCTCCATTCATACGTTTGAAGTGAATGGAACGTACACAGATTGCGAAGCAAAGCGCACTATATTTATGGCAATTCAAAAAATGGTATCCGCTGGAAAATACTATCGGATTCCGTATCATGGCTCCTCGAAAAAAGGCTACTCTTATAAAAGAAACGATGGCGGTTTGACCATCACATTGGCAGATTATCCAGATTTTAAAAAGCGATACATAACGTTATCTGGTGTGAACCTCGCTCGGATCGCAGGTGATCCGTCTCGTTTAAGTTTAACAGATTTGTCGCCAGAAGGTTTGGTCATGCAAGAGCAAGCATTTCTGGATGAATTGGAGCAGCTTGGACTCCTTGAAATTGAGAATTCCATTAAATGGAAAATGCACCGGTTGGATATTACACAAGACTTCTATGTAAAATGCGATCCCGCGCTGATAGTAAAAATCATTCGCTATGCAGGAAGCGTTGACCCGTACAGAAAAGGGCGCGCACTGCACTATAACCAGCACAATGAGATTCTCGAATATTCTCGCCCATAATTTTCATCAGTTCCAAACTATCTTCAGTATAAGAAGCCATTTCCTACACCTCCTTTCATCGAACAGGATTGTTTCAGAATTCTGTGACCATTTCTTACAAAATTATTTTACATCATTTCCTTTTTGCAGTCTCCACCGGAGTTTTCCGCCCTTTTCATAAATTTTTTCAGGGTCTGCTTTATCGCATCACATTATTAAAGCAAAATGCCCAGGTGCATAAATCTCTGCACCTGGGCATTTTGCTTTAATTATATCATTCTGTTCCGAATCAGTTATCTAACCAGTCCATCATATCAATCTCATTTTCACAATTTTGCAATAGATCAATAATTTTATCAAGATTATCTCTATATTTTCCTTTTGCATGTGCATATCTAAACGCATATCCTTCAACTGTTTCTGTTAAGTCACCCACTTTAGATATCACATCACGGTATATCCGGGGCACCTTAGATTCTTCCAGAAAAAGTTCATTTATCCTCTTCCCTATAAATTCACCTGAAAAATTCATTTCTTGATTCGCTGCTAAAGATCTCAAGCCTTTTTCAATTTGATATTCTATATGCCTATCTTCTTTTTCCAATTTTCCTTCTTGAGCTCTCTTTATAACAGCGTTTACATCTTTAGTTTCACTTAAAAGTAGAATAAAAAAATCAATATTGGATTCTGTAAGTTTAAGTTGTCGATTTCTATTTTTCTTTAAAAATTCCCTTGCCCTACTGTATCCTCCTTCTGATATCTCAACATCGCCAACCACTGTGTCAATAATCGCCTTTAGCCGTTCTGAAAGATCAGATATGCATTTAATCAGTTTTGTTCCCCTTGTCCCACATTGCTTTACTATGTTTTCCTCAAACGAACCATCGCTGATTTCTTCATATCTGCCCCATGGTCCACCGTGATTTTCCGGATCTTTATACAATGTAATTCCATTTTCCCGCGCCCAATATCGTTTAAGAAATTGCGTATAACCCATCACTTGTTCTCTGGCATCCATATACGGGACTTGTTTTGCATTTAAACTTTTTTCTTGATTCATCTTATAATTTCTCCATAGACAAACCCTCCCCGGCAAAACCATTCAGTTTCACCGGGGAGGGTTTATCATACATTTATCTTCCCATGTTTTGTACGATTAGTGCATCTTCATGCAACAATCTTACTTTCTGGGATTTTTGATAGCAGCCTGAGCGGCAGCCAGACGTGCGATAGGCACACGGAAGGGAGAGCAGCTGACGTAGTCCAGACCGACATTGTGGCAGAACTCCACGCTCGTGGGGTCGCCGCCGTGCTCGCCGCAGATGCCCAGACCCAGATCGGGACGGGTCTCGCGGCCGTCGTGGGCAGCCATCTTGACCAGCTTGCCAACGCCGATCTGATCCAGATGCTGGAACGGATCGCTCTCGTAGATCTTGTTCTCGTAGTAAGCGCCCAGGAACTTGGCAGCGTCATCACGGCTGAAGCCGAAGGTCATCTGGGTCAGGTCGTTGGTGCCGAAGCTGAAGAACTCAGCTTCCTTGGCGATCTCGCCGGCAGTCAGGGCTGCACGGGGGATCTCGATCATGGTACCGACCTGATACTTCATCTCAACGCCGGCAGCAGCGATCAGCTCGTCTGCGACCTTGACCACAACGTCCTTGACGAACTTCAGCTCCTTGACCTCGCCGACCAGCGGGATCATGATGTGCGGGGTGATCATATAACCGGTCTCAGCAGAGACGTTCAGAGCAGCCTTGATCACAGCGCGGGTCTGCATAGCTGCGATCTCGGGGTAGGTGACAGCCAGACGGCAGCCGCGGTGACCCATCATGGGGTTGAACTCATGCAGAGAAGCAACCACGTTCTTCAGGTCATCGAAGGTCATGCCCATATCGGCAGCCAGCTCCTTGATGTCCTCGTCCTTGGTGGGCAGGAACTCGTGCAGCGGCGGATCCAGGTAACGGATGGTCATCGGGCGCTCACCCATGATGCGGTACATGGCCTCGAAGTCACCCTGCTGGAACGGCTCGACCTTGGCCAGAGCAGCTTCGCGCTCTTCCACGGTACGTGCGCAGATCATCTCACGGACAGCCTTGATGCGGTCCTCTGCGAAGAACATGTGCTCGGTACGGCACAGGCCGATGCCCTCAGCACCCAGATCCACTGCCTGCTGTGCGTCGCGCGGGTTGTCGGCGTTGGTCATGACCAGCAGCTGACGAGCAGCGTCTGCCCAGCCCATGAAGCGGTTGAAGTTCTTATTGCCGGTAGCGGCCACGGTAGCGACCTGCTCGCCGTAGATGTTGCCGGTGGAACCATCGATGGAGATCCAGTCGCCCTCGGCGAACTTGTGGCCATTGATCTCGAAGGTCTTTGCTTCCTCGTCGATCTTGACCTCGTTGTCATTGCCGCAGCCAGAGACACAGCAGGTGCCCATACCACGGGCAACAACAGCTGCGTGGCTGGTCATGCCGCCGCGGACGGTCAGGATGCCCTGAGAGACCTGCATGCCCACGATATCCTCGGGGCTGGTCTCCAGACGGACCAGAACGACCTTCTTCATCTTGCCGGACTTGACCATCTCCTCTGCTTCCTCAGCAGTAAAGACGATCTGGCCGCAGGCAGAACCGGGAGAAGCTGCCAGACCCTTGCCGACGACCTCGGCGGCCTTCAGGGCAGCGGCGTCGAACTGGGGATGCAGCAGGGTATCCAGCTGCTTGGGCTCCACGCGCAGGACAGCTTCCTGCTCGGTGATCATGCCCTCGTCCACCAGATCACATGCGATCTGCAGAGCAGCCTGTGCGGTACGCTTGCCGTTACGGGTCTGCAGCATGTACAGGTGGCCGTCCTCGATGGTGAACTCCATATCCTGCATATCGCGGAAGTAGTTCTCCAGACGGGTTGCGATCTCAACGAACTGATCGTACACCTCAGGCATCTGATCCTTCAGGTGGCTGATGGGAGAAGGAGTGCGCACGCCTGCGACGACGTCCTCGCCCTGTGCATTGATCAGGTACTCGCCCATCAGCTTCTTAGCGCCGGTGGCGGGGTCACGGGTGAATGCAACGCCGGTGCCGGAGCGGTCGCCAGAGTTGCCGAATGCCATCTGCTGAACGTTGACTGCGGTGCCCCACTCGTAGGGGATCTCGTTCATCTTACGGTAGACATTTGCGCGGGGGTTATCCCAGCTGCGGAAGACGGCCTTGACAGCCTCGATCAGCTGATCACGGGGATCCTGCGGGAAGGGACGGCCTTCGTTCTCCTCGTAGATCTTCTTGAAGGTGCCGACCAGTTCCTTCAGGTCGTCAGCAGTCAGGTCAACGTCGTTCTTGACGCCCTTGGCTTCCTTCATCTTGTCGATCTCGACCTCGAACAGGCTCTTCGGGACCATCATAACGACGTCCGCGAACATCTGCACGAAGCGGCGGTAGCAGTCGTATGCAAAACGGGCGTTGCCGGTCTTCTTTGCCAGACCTTCAACAGCCTCGTCGTTCAGGCCCAGGTTCAGGATGGTGTCCATCATGCCGGGCATGGACTGACGTGCGCCGGAACGGACGGAGACCAGCAGGGGGTTCTGGTTATCGCCGAACTTCTTGCCGGTGATTTCTTCCAGACCCTTGAGGTGCTCAAAGATATCAGCAGTGATCTCGTCATTGATCTGACGGCCGTCTGCATAATACTGGGTGCAGGCGTCGGTGGTGATGGTGAAACCCTGCGGCACCGGCATACCGGCTGCGGTCATTTCTGCCAGACCGGCACCCTTGCCGCCCAGAGTATTCTTCATGGTGACTTTGTCGCCGCCGAAAGCATCATTGCCTTCGCTGAAGTAGTACAGATACTTTTTGCTCATGCGTTGTTTACCTCCCATTCGTGACTGCAGCACAGCCGCACCGCAGTCTCATCGTTTGCCTTGTCTTAAAAACTCGACCGATGAACATTGTTTGTGAATGCTAAACTATTATACCAGAAAATCCATTCCTTTCCACCATGCAAAATCCCGAATTTGTCTGTTATTTTTTATGCAAATCCCTTGAAATTTGCCAAGTTTTAAGGTAGTATAGAATGGGAGAAAGTTCGAGAGGTTTTTCGTTTTCTGACGCGGATTCCCCGTCTGTTGGATACAACTTTCTATCCCTGTAAATTCAGCTTTTCTTTTTTGTCGGCACATATCTCCTGTTGTATCCATCTTTGGATATGGATGCAACATTTCTCCGGGCAGAAAAAGCTGGTCTGCCCGCCGGGAGAGCACCGTGCCGGAAGGGAGATCTATCGTATGGAAAATTCTGTATCTTCTGCTGCGCTGAACGCAGCGCGTGAGCAGCTGGATGCCGCCGAAGCCGCCCGTGAGGTCATTCTGCTGCAGCATATCGCAAACGGTGTGGTCATCGACAGCCGCACCGTTCAGATCGCACCGGACGTGGTCATTGCCCCGGGTGCCGTCATTCTGGCCGGTACCATCCTGCGCGGCAGAACAGTCATCGGTGCAGGCTGCATCATCGGCCCCAACACCCTCATCGAGGACAGCATCGTAGATGAGGGCAGCACCGTCAACGCCAGTCAGGTGTACAGCAGCCACATCGGCCCCCACAACAATATCGGTCCCTTCACCCATGTGCGGGTAAACACCGTCACCGACTACGGCGTGCATCTGGGTGCATACGTGGAGACCAAGAACTCCAACTTTGCCCGGGGCAACACGGTGAGTCACCTGACCTACATCGGCGACAGCGACGTGGGCAAGTACTGCAACTTCGGCTGCGGCACCGTCACCTGCAACTACGACGGCAAGGATAAGTTCCGCACCCAGATCGGCGATTACTGCTTTATCGGCTGCAACACCAACCTTGTGGCCCCGGTCAAGGTGGGCGATGGCGCTTATACTGCCGCCGGCAGCACCATCACCAAGGATGTGCCCGCACAGGCACTGGGCATCGCCCGGGAGCGCCAGACCAATCTGGAGGGCTGGGCAGAACCCAAGATGGAAGCCTACATTGCCAAAAAGCAGAAGCTGGAAAACGAGCAGAACAAGTAACGCTCTGCCCTCACGCTGAAGCTGTAACAAGCCCTTTTGCCCTCCGGCCGCACGGCCCGGGGGCATTTTTTGCTTATAATGTATATCTTTTTGCGCGCGCGTATGTTATACTTAGATGTTGTATCACACTATTATCAGGAAAAGGTATTATCATATCATGAATGAAAACGATATCTGGCTCATTGCAGGGCTGGGCAACCCCGAAGCAAAATATGACGGTACCCGCCACAACGCCGGTTTTGCCGCGCTGGACATGCTGGCCGACAAGTGGAACATCTCTGTTGGCAAGACCAAATTTCAGGGCCTGTGGGGACAGGGCGAGGTGGACGGCCACAAGGTGGTGCTGCTGAAGCCCCTGACCTACATGAACCTCTCCGGCGATTCCATCGCCCCCATGGCGGGCTTTTTCAAGATCCCTGCCGACCATGTGCTGGTGCTGTGCGATGATATCACGCAGGTGCCCGGCAAGCTGCGCATCCGCCCCTCCGGTTCTGCCGGCGGGCACAACGGCCTGAAGAGCATCATCGCCCGGCTGGGCGGGGAAAACTTCCCCCGCATCCGCATCGGCATCGGCGCAAAGCCCCACCCTGACTACGACCTTGCCGCATGGGTGCTGGGCAAGTTCCCGCCGGAGGACGCCAAAGCCATCGCAGACCGCTACCCCGACCTTGAGGCCGCTGCAAAGCTCATCATGGACGGCAAGCTGAGTCTGGCCCAGAGCAAATATAACGGGTAAGAACCCCATTTAAAACGCCCTCCGCTTGCGCTCTGGGCATTTTCAGCGGAATTTTATTTTTATTGTTTGTGTTTGTCGCGGCCTGCGGGCCGCTCCAAACACATTTTCACCGAGTGGGGCAGCACTGGCAAGCTGCATTTATGTTCTTTGATGCATTTTGAGGTCACGCCCCCTCTCGTGAAAAAGCAGCAGAGAAAAAATAATCATTCCTCTGCCATTGCCAAAGCGCAACAGCGACGACCGCCGCCAGTGGCGGAAACAGGGAGGAGTTGTTGGGGCAGCGGCCAGCAAGATGCGAGCGCCGCTCAAGGCGTGAAGCAGATGCTGGGTGCCGCAACCCGTCTGCGGCGGCAATTTCAAATCGTCATCCCAGCAGGAAAGGAGGTTTTTCCATGTACGAAGCCTTGCTCAAGGCCACACCGGAATATCAGAAGATCGCCGCCAGCTTTGCAAAGCCCGGCCCTGCCGCGCTGTTCGGTCTGCCGCCCGCAGGCCGTGCCTTGCTGTACGCCGCGTTGCAAAAAGACCTTGGCCGGGTGCTGTGCATCGTGACCCCCGGCGAGGCCGAGGCCACCCACTTTGCGGACGACCTCAAGGCGTTGGGCCTTTCTTCCGCCGTGTTCCCGCCCCGGGACTTTATGCTGCGCCCGGTGGAGGGCGCGGGCCGCGAGTACGAGTACCGCCGCCTTTCGGTGCTGGGCTCCCTTGCAGGCGGGCGGCTGAACGCGGTCTGCGTGCCCGCCGAAGCGCTGTTGCAGTACACCGTACCCCGGGATGAATTTTTAAAGAACACTCTTACCCTCAAACCCGGCATGGTGTACAACCGCGAGGGTCTTGTGGCCCGGCTGTTCGCCGCCGGGTATGTGCGGCGCAGTCAGGTGGACGGCCCGGGACAGTTCAGCGTGCGCGGCGACATCGTGGATATCTATGCGCCGGATATGCGCCAGCCCGCCCGCGTGGAATACTGGGACGATGAGATCGATTCCATTTCCTCCTTTGACCTGCTCACCCAGCGGCGGGACAGCGCACTGGACAAAATTTACCTTTCCCCTGCCCGCGAGGTGCTGTTCGGCGACACAGACGAGACCGCCGAAGCCCTGCGTGCCGCCATCAAAAAGGCGCGCGGCCGGCACCGCACCGCACTGGAAAAGGCCACGGAAGCCGACCTTGCTCAGCTGGACTCCGGCCTGATGCCGGAAGCCATGGATAAATACTACGGCCTGCGCTATCCGAGCCCGGCCACCCTGCTGGATCATCTGGACACACCGCTGTTCATTCTGGACGAGGTGGGCGGCATCCGGGACGCCCAGAAGGCCACCGAGTTCCGCCGCAGCGAGGAGCTGACCGGCCTGCTGGAGGAGGGCGTGCTCTGCCCCGGGCTGGATGTGCTCTACCAGACCATGGACGACCTTGCCGCTTCCGCCCAGAAGCAGAGCACCCTGCTGTGTGAGAACTTCCTGCGCGGCATGAACGAGTTCAAGCTGAAAGATCTCATCAACGCCGAAGCCTTTGCCGCACCCAACTGGAACGGCAACCTTGCTTCCCTGCGGGAGGATCTGGATCCGCTCATCGCCCAAGGCTATGCCGTTACCCTGTTCTCCGGCACGCCCAAGGGTGCCGCCGCCCTCACCCGTGACCTTGCCGACAAAGGCTACTCCGTGAGCATGAGCCGGGATGTGCGGCCCACAAAAGGCATCGTGCAGGTGCTGCCGGGTCATCTGACCGCCGGGTGCACCTTCCCCTTTGCCCATGCGGCGGTGCTGTCCAGCCGTCGGCACGGTCTGGAGGAAGAGACCGCCGCCGAGACCAAAAAGCGCAAAAAGAACAAGAATGCCCTTTCCAGCCTTTCGGACATCAAGCCCGGGGACTATGTGGTGCACCAGAGCCACGGCATCGGCATGTATGCAGGCATCCAGCGGTTGGAAGTGCAGGGCGCCACGAAAGATTACCTCAAGGTACAGTATTCCGGCTCGGACGTGCTGTACGTGCCGGTGACCCAGCTGGACCTGCTGAGCCGCTATACCGCCCCCGGCGACGAGGAAAAGGTAAAGCTGGCAAAGCTGGGCGGCGCCGAGTGGCAGCGCACCCGCGCCAAGGTGAAAAAAGCCACCGAGGAGATGGCGCAGGAGCTCATTGAGCTGTACGCCCGCCGCCGTCAGGCCACGGGCTACGCTTTCCCGCCGGACGGCGACTGGCAGCGGGACTTTGAGACCCGCTTTGACTACGACGAGACCGACGACCAGCTGAACGCCACCGCCGAGATCAAGCAGGACATGGAAAAGGGCTGGCCCATGGACCGGCTGCTGTGCGGCGACGTGGGCGTGGGCAAGACCGAAGTGGCCCTGCGCGCCGCCTTCAAGTGCGTGATGGGCGGCAAGCAGTGCGCCATCCTTGCCCCCACCACCCTGCTGGCATGGCAGCACTACAACACCATTCTTTCCCGCATGGAAGCCTTCCCGGTGAAGGTGGAGATGATGTCCCGCTTCCGCACCGCAAAGCAGCAGAAGGAGACCCTCCGGGGCCTGCAGTCGGGCAGTGTGGACATCGTGGTGGGCACCCACCGGCTGCTGTCCAAGGACGTGAAGTTCCACGATCTCGGCCTTGTCATCATCGATGAGGAGCAGCGCTTCGGCGTCAAGCACAAGGAAAAGCTCAAAGAGAACTTCATCGGGGTGGACATGCTCACCCTGTCGGCCACTCCCATCCCCCGCACCCTGAACATGGCCATGAGCGGCATCCGGGACCTTTCCACCATCGAACAGCCGCCCATCGAGCGGCAGCCCGTGGAGACCTTTGTGCTGGAATACAACGACGTCATCCTTGCCGAAGCCATGAAGAAAGAGCTTGCCCGGGGCGGGCAGGTGTACTACCTGCACAACCGGGTGGACAACATCGAAGCCTGCGCCGCCCATGTGAGCAAGCTGGTGCCCGGCGCACGCATCGGCATTGCCCACGGCAAGATGACCGAGGAAGAACTGAACCCTGTATGGCAGCATCTGCTGAACGGTGAGATCGACATTCTGGTGTGCACCACCCTCATCGAGACCGGCATCGATGTGCGCAACTGCAACACCCTCATCATCGAGGACGCCGACCGCATGGGCCTTGCCCAGCTGTACCAGATCAGAGGCCGGGTGGGCCGCTCCGGCCGCAAAGCCTATGCCTACTTCACCTTCCGGCGGGACAAGACCCTGACCGATATCGCCCAGAAGCGGCTCTCCGCCATCCGGGAGTTCACGGCCTTCGGTTCCGGCTTCCGCATCGCCATGCGGGATCTGCAGATTCGGGGTGCAGGCAGTCTTCTGGGCCACAGCCAGCACGGCCACATGGAGGCCGTGGGCTACGACCTCTACGTGAAGATGCTGGGGCAGGCCATCGCCCGGGCCAAGGGCGAACCTGTCCGGCGGGACAAGAGTGAATGCCTTGTGGACCTGCGGGTGGATGCCTTCATCCCGGAGAAATATATCGCAGACGGCCCGGGCCGCATTGAAGCTTATAAGCGCATTGCCGCCATCCAGACGGCAGAGGATGCCGCCGATGTGCTGGACGAGCTCATCGACCGCTACGGCGACCCGCCGCCCTCGGTGAGCGATCTGGTGAACGTGTCACTGGTGCGCGTGCAGGCCAGCGCTGTGGGCGTGACCGAAGTGACCCAGAAAAAGGACACCCTCACCCTGCAGCTGGAAAGTCTGGATCTGCCCATGATCCGGGGCCTGCTGGTAGCCTTCAACGGCCGCGTCACCGCCGGTGCAGGCAACCGGCCCTATCTTTCTGTCACCCTGCAGCCCGACGAAAAGCCGCTGGAGCTGCTGCAGAGCATCCTCAAGGCGATGGCGGAGATCCTGAATGGCGGAGAAAAAGCAAAAGACAGCAAATGATCTGCAGCGTCCTCGCCTATCAATCATCAAATACTAGGAGCATTACCATGAAAAAGAAACTTCTTGCACTGGTCTGCGCGCTGGCACTCACCTTCAGCTTTGCAGGCTGCACCATTTCCACCCCGGACACCGTGGGCAGCATCGGTGATTTTGAGATCACCTCCGGTATGTATCTGCTGGCCCAGTACGGAGCCTATCAGCAGGCGGCACAGCTGGCCGGCAGCGATCAGGATGCCTCGGATGTAAAAGCCTTTCTGAAGGAGACGATCACCACTGACTCTGACAGCGGCGAGACCGCCGTGGTCAGCGACTATGTGGCCCAGCAGACCCAGCAGACGCTGGAAACGCTGGCTGCTGTGGATGCCCGCTTCAAGGCACTGGGCGGTGAGCTGACCGACGAGCAGATCGCCACTGCCGACCGTTATGCCCAGCAGATGATGGACCAGTACGGCGACACCTACACCGCCAACGGCATCGGTCTGGAGACCATCAAGGCCTACGAGCGCCTGCAGGTGGAGCACACCGCTCTGCTGGATATGGTCTACGGCCCGGACGGCGAGACCCCGGTGGCGGACGACGAGCTGACCAGCCATCTGGACGACAGCATGTACGAGATCTGCTACATCAGCATCCCGCTGTACAACACCAGCACCTATGCCTTTGCCAACGACGACCAGAAGACCAAAATGCTCCGGCTGGCCCAGACTGCTGCCGACAGCGTCAACGCTGCAGGCGGCGAGACGGTCTCGGATCAGGTGAGTGCCCTGCATGAGGCCGCACAGAATGCCCTGCCGGACATCTACGCTGTGCTGGACGGCGAAACTTCCGACGACAGCACCAGCGTCCAGACCGAGCTGCTGACCGAAAGCGATGTTGCTTCGACCTTTACGCAGGACGGTGCTGCCGATGCTTTGCGCAGCCTTTCCTACGGCGAAGCCGCTGCCGTGCAGATCAACGGCTACACCCTGCTCCTGCTGGTGCGTGTGGACCCGCTGAGCGTATCCTCTCTGGATGATCTGCGGGAGCAGGTCCTGAGCGATATGAAGGGCGGCGAGCTGGACGATGCACTGGCTTCCAGCGGTGCAGAGCTGGCCCACAGCCTGAACAGCTCCGCCATGAACAAGCTGCCCGCCAAAAAGATCGTGAACAGCAGCGCCAACAGCTGAGAGCCTCTATGAAAAAAGAGCCGCCTGTGGTTTTCCACCGTTTGCAAAAGCATCGTGGAAAACCGCAGGCGGTTTTTATTGTTTAGCGTGCTCGCCCTCTCCGTCATCGCTGGGCGAGACCGCTTTTCTTTCACCGCGTCACTTTCGCGAACTCTGCGGCAAGGGCAGCATTCACCGAACGGACGGCATTCGCGTCCGGCTTGATCTCGGTCCGGTCATAGGTGAACAGCCCATTCACCTCATCCTCCACATCCGTCAGCTGGGTATACACCAGCGCCGAGAGTCCTTTTTTCAGCTGGGGAAGCACTGTGCCCAACTGCAGCTTTTTGCAGCGGGCCGTCAGGTCTGCACGGCTCTTTGCCGTACCGTAGCCGTAGGTTTTGCCCGGAGCTTCGTGCCCCGGCATGGGCCATGCAATGCCGCCGTATTCACTCAGGGCCACAGTGCGCTTTCCGGGCTTTACATGCAGCGGATAGAAATAGTTGTGGATGGAGCACACATCTCCGCCGCCCTGATCATACCAGCCGCTGGCCTCGTCCACAAGGCGGGTATTGTCCAGCGTGCGGATGGCCTGCACTGCCCCGGCCGCGTCAAACTGGCCCCAGCCTTCGTTGAAAGGCACCCAGCAGCCGACACAGGGATGGCCGGAAAGCGCCTGTACCGTGGCTTCCAGTTCCCGGCGGTATTCTTCCCGGCTGCTTTCCTTTCCACGGCTCAGCAGGCCCCAGAGTGGCTCTGCATCGGGCAGGCAGCGCAGCAGCGGCTGCAGCACATTGGTCAGGTAGGTGACGAACCACAGGTTATAGGCGCTGCCGCCGTTCACCATGTCCTGCCAGACCACAAGGCCCAGCCTGTCGCAGTGGTAGTACCAGCGCTGCGGCTCGATCTTGGCGTGCTTGCGCAGCAGGTTGAATCCCAGCGCTTTCACCTCGCTCAGCTCCCGCTCCACCGCCGCATCGGAAGGCGGGGTATACAGGCCCTGCGGCCAGTAGCCCTGATCCAGCAGGCCGTTGAGCAGGATGGGCTTTCCGTTCAGGCAGAAGCGCAGCACACCCCGCGCATCCGGCTCACAGCTCCACTTGCGCAGGGCAAAGTAGCTGTGCACGGTGTCGAACTGTTCCTCCTCTCCCTGTGTGGTGCCCACGGTCAGGTCATACAAAAACGGGGTATCCGGGCTCCACGGAAAGAAATGTTCCTCCGGGATGTTCAGCGTCACTTCGCCGTCCCGGTCCGCTTCGTCGCTGCCCCAGTCCTCGGCAATGGTCACGCCCCCGGCCCGCACCACGGCCC
>ERZ773169.729-NODE-729-length-36595-cov-10.013383_pt1 | contig 36595 bp, 35 predicted proteins | sample MGYA00580536_ERZ773169 | MGnify/ENA primary metagenome ERZ773169 (study PRJEB29015, sample SAMEA2737814) | human gut metagenome | biome: human gut; feature: human-associated habitat; material: faeces | place: China | collected 2012 ... | reverse complement strand
AGCTGATTCTTCTCTGGACGCACGCAAGTGCCTGCCTGCAAGAAGGCGCAAAACTAGAATGGAAGAAGATTCTCACCAATGTCAACCTGATTGCGATTGTCGCCGGTGCGCTCTTGTACCTTCTGCACATCTCGCTGCCCTCGCCTATCGTGAACACACTCAGCAGCGTAGGTGCTATGATAGGACCTATGGGTATGCTCCTGGCCGGCATGGCGATTGCAGAAGTGCCGTTAAAGAAAGTCTTCTGCACACCGCGCAACTATCTTCCCATTGCGCTCCGTCTGCTAGTCGTACCGATGGTGGTACTGCTTCTTCTCAGTGTCATCCACGCATCTACTTGGATTGCGGACGGCAAGGCGATTCTCATGACGGTGTTTCTGTCCGCCATCACGCCGGCCTGTGCGACTGTTACCTCGATGGCGCAGCTGTACAACAGGGATGCGGCGCATTCGAGTGCCCTGTATGTACTCAGCACATTGCTCTCCATCATCACGATGCCTATCATGATAGGTCTGTTTGAGATGCTGGCTTAACTGGTTTACTTAACAACAAGAAAAGCGCCCACTTTTTAGCGGGCGCTCTTTTTGTACCTGTTAGATTTTTTCTGAAATGGGAAACTTTCTTTACTTTTTTGCCGAAAATTTCCAAAAAGAAATCTTAGTCAATGCCAAGTACCATTTTCAGGTTACCGTTAAAGGAATCCGCAATGCTGTGTACGGTACGATACTGACCCGTATACCTCATGCACTGCTCATGCGTAAGTATGGGTTTCTCATACTCGATACGGTCGATGCGGATATCCACGGTCAGTTTGTTGTTGCAATAGTCGTCGGGGCTATCTGTCAGGATATAGGGCCCATAGATGACCGTGCCATAGGCATAAATGCCGCTCTCATGCGCCTGGTCCTGCTTGCCCACATGCAGCATCACGATGTCTCCAATCTGCATGTCACGGGTAGCAAGGAACGGCTCCACATACCCGGGTCCTTTGACCTTGTCGAACAGGTTCCATTGGCGGAGATTGATGGGTTCAATATAAAATGTCACTGTGACACCTCAAATGCATCAGTTGTTTTCAAGTACCCACTTCACATACTTTCTGGCAATGCTCAGCGGGTGGTCGGGGAATTTCTCATCGAAAATATCGCGTTCTGAGAAGTTCATGAGGAAGCCTTCCCTGTATTCGGCATCATAGGGGTCTTCAAAGAACATCTTCATGATTTCCTTTGTAGTGAAATGCTTTTCGGGGTATTTCTCTTTTATGGCGTTCTGGAACATTGCAAATCCGAAGCTATCCCGCGCCCCGGTCATGCCTTCTTCGGTAAAGCTGCCGTTGACGAAGTAGTCATCCTCGCCGACATTCACATTCAGGTTCAAGAGATACGATACCTCCGGTTTCGGCAGGCCCTGCACCGTCTCCTGAATTTTCCGGATGGCGTAAATGTACTTGTGCCCCTTCGCGGTCAACCCGTTCTTGCATTCCAAAAGGCCCATATTCTCCATCAGGGACAAACGCACATCTTTGACGGTGTCCTCAACGGAATCGTAGTCCATTGCTTCTTCCGGTGCCACAATCCAGGCAAAAATCAGGCCGAAGCACTCGTCATTACGAATACCGCATCCGACATTGGGTTTCGGAACCGTATCGGGCAGAGGCTTGTTGAGGTTACCGTATTCGTCCGGTTTTACTTTGAGCTCAAACGATTTAAACTCCTGTTCAGGCATTTCCTGTACCTCCTGCCTCAATCACTCTATGTGCATTTTTTGGGCCTCAGTCGATTTCGCCAATTTCGCGCAGCGTATCCTCTGCGTCACCGAAAATTTTATCGTAGTCGTCAGGATATGTCAATGTTCCCAAGACATTCCCGGTCTTCTCGTCTACATAATTGATAGTGACTTTCGGCTTCTCGACGCCATTCCGAGTCTGATACCCTTCTGCGCTGATGCCGAACAGCATCGCCTCCGTCGTATAGGGCGATTCATAGTCGTCAGCGTCCATATTCACGGTAAAGACCGTCATGTCATCATTATAGGTATAGTCGCTGAAATCCGATTCATCGTCATCATCGAAGTAATCGTCAAATGTCTCGTTGATGGATGCTTTGAGGTCGTCGAGCGACTTTTTGTGCGCCTCTCTCGTCATCGTCGCAATGACAGACCCATCGGCACATGGCTTAGCTTCCAAAACACCCTCGCTGTCGAGCAGGACCTTGCAGAATTCCTTTGCCGCTTTCATCCTCTCCTCATCCGTGCTATCGCTCATCACGCCCGGAATCATATACTCAGGATAAGTTATGGTGACCGTCTCGTTGCCCGCTTCGGCAGTCGCTGTGCTCTTATCGGTGGCAGAAGACGCCGCCGCGTTCGTATTAGCCGTAGCTCCACAGGCTGTGATGGATACAGCCAATGCCGCCGCCATCATAAGGCTTGTCAGTTTCTTCATCGTGTTCTCCTCGATTTCCTTTTAGAAATGTTCCGCTACAATACCGTCCAATTCTTTCCTGATTTCAGCAAATGACTGATACAGGTCCAGTGTTCGGACGGTTATCTTGTTCCCGGACATCTGATATTCTCCGTCCGGCTACATCTCATCTTTTGTTTTGGCGAATTCCTCTTTGTTTATCATGGCAAGCCACTTTCCTTGCTAAATTCAGCTGATATTATCGCATTGTATATATATAAAATATTGTATAATCTTCCGCGACAAAATGCAATCTGTCTTTACTCGAAACCACTATTTTTTCGCCTTGCACAAAGCTGATGGGCAATGTTTGGTAACTTCGCGTATTGACAGCGCCGGAGGTAGACATAGCAGTGTTCATTGTATGTCGCCTAATTTCCCGGAAAATGCATTATCCGGTTTCTTAACTCATTTTTTGTATCCTAACTTTGTTTGAGTCAAGATGCAGAAACCGAGTTAAAATGAGCAAAAAACCTTAACTGCCAAAATATTTTCAGATAATCTACCGGTTTTCGCTGAAAGTCCAAATTATGGGACAGACCAAGTAGTATAATAAAGACAGGCTAGAAAGCAAAGAGCCTCCATGCCTGTCCGAAAACCACTATCTTACTCATTATCGCCGTTTTCATCGTCTGCTGCAAGGTATGCCGGGCAAGACTGCCGCAGTCAGAGCCATACGGACGAATGTCAGAACGGAACACAAAGAATAAGCCACTCTCTCGAAAGGAGCGCTTTGTCATGAACATCCCCCAAATTCCTACCGGACGCAACAGCTATTATGACCTTGGTCCCACAAAACAGTTCGATGTCGAAACCATCCGCGAGGCTCTGCGCCTATATGAGGATAATCTGGCTGAGAAGTTTGAGACCGCAAAACCCAACAGCATGGAGCGCATCGAGATGGGCGCGAAAAAGGTATCTGCGCAGACCCTCATCGCAAGACTTAGCAGACGCCTTCCCCTGTACGCAGATTGAAAGGACTCTTATTAAGATATGACCTATACCGAAATCATCGCTACTATGAGCCGCTGTGTATGCGGCACTCGTATTCAGTGGACCCAAAGCCCCGATAACAGCACGCATCGAGGCGTGGTGGACGAGTTTCACCCGGAAAACGGTGCCGAGGACGCATATCTCGCCGTCATCGAGCCGGGACGGTATATACCGGTTCTTGGTGCCAGCGAGATACAAAAAATATCAATTTGGGAGGGCAGTCATCATGATGCCTAACTACATTCTGAAAAGCGCCGAAATGGACCGTGTTGCCGATGCTTTCTCCGGGTACATCCACCGGCATCCCAGCTTAGACCTTGTTTGGTCCGAGAAAGCCGGGTATGTCCTCATGACGATAAATCCCGATAAACAGCGAGGCGAGGATTATTGCAGTTTCCGCACAGCGCACGATTTAGCTTTCCGCCTGTTCAGCGAAGTTGTGACCGATGTCGTACTAGAATGCGAGGATTGCGACGATGTTTCCAGTATGGATGATGAAGGCCGAAAAGAAGTACAGCAGAGGTGGGCTCCGTTTTTGGAGATGTTGCCGGAGCATAAGAGTATTTGTGAAGATATTCTTGCGGGAAACAAGGCCAAATATAGCGAATGAGGTAGTGTACTATGGCGAACGATTACGGCTATTTTGGAAGCGGCAGCACCGGCTATGCGCATTACAAACAATCGTTTGACCGCAACTTTGGCGGTTCCGGTGGCGGAGGTGGAAATCGCAATAGTGGCGGCGGTAGCTCCGGCTGCGGAACACTGCTGTTTATTGTCGCGGTAGCAGTAGTCGCTGCTCTCATACTGCTGGAAATGTAATTCTTGCTATGCGGCGTATGCTGCCAACAAAAAATAGGGCCATCGCTTGCGGTGCGGTGGTCCTTCTTCTTTTCTCGCCAATTCTTGCCTTTTTGTCGTACTAATGATATAATGTTCCTGAACAACATTTCACTGAATTTAATTTCAGTATGACAAAGAGGTGCAATAGATGTTTGTAGGTCGAGAGGAAGAACTTGCGCTCTTGCGGGAGGAACATATCGGCAAGGCTTTGATTATATATGGCAAGAGGCGGGTCGGTAAGACCACACTCATTTTGAAGGCTCTCGAACAATGCCCCTATCAGACTGTATACTTCGAGTGCCTGAAAGGGACCATGCAAGAAAATATCGACGGCCTTGTACGGGAACTGGTTCGCGTCAAGGTTTTGCCTGTACCTCTTGCCTTTAACACCCTCCAGGATGTATTTGCTTACCTTAACACCATGCCTCAGAAGATGGTGGTCGTTGTGGACGAGTACACCCATCTTTACGCTATGAACGATTCCGGCGTGGTCGATTCTGTTTTTCAATGCATCATCGACAACCGCCTCTCAAACATTGAACTCATTCTCGCTGGCTCGCATATCGGGATGATGAAGGACCTCCTGCAGGAGAGGAATCCTCTGTATGGACGCTTTGCTGCTTCCCTCAAACTCGATGAACTGAACTATCTGGATACCTCTAAGTTCTATCCCGACAAGAGTGCCTATGACAAGGTGGCTCACTATGCCGTTTTCGGCGGCTCGCCCTTCATCAATCAGGCGCTGAATCCTGCTGCAACTCTGCGAGAGAACATCATCGGCACGATTCTCAATCCGATGAGTCCCGTGTACCTGTATGCCAGCCATCTTGTCTTCTCGGACAGTTCCTTGAATGTCAATGCCGAGCGCATCTTTTCTGCTCTTGGGAACGACAGGAAGCGATATACGGAAATCGAAGATACGTTGGGCGTCAAGAAAACCGGAAACCTCGCCAAGCAAATAAAGACCCTGACAGACCTCGAAATCCTATCTCGCAACATTCCTATCAACAAGCCAAACGATAACAAGAAGGCAACCTACGAACTCAGCGATAATCTGCTGCGGTTCTACTATACCTATGTCTATAAAAACGCCAGTGCATTTCAGGTATTGGATGCAGAAACTTTCTATGACGAGTATATAGCACCCGCTCTGACTGACTTTATCGCCCGTTGCTTCGAGGATATCTGCCGGGAATATTTCAGCCTGCAAGTCCGTTCTGGACAGATGAACGGCGTCCGGAGCATCGGTAGCTACTATCCCGATACCGCCGTTCGCTGCGATAGCAAAGCGTTTCCTATCGCCGTGGAACTCGCAGACGGCTATGCGGTTTATCTGCCGAAATACTCTGCTCAGCCGATGACCCTCGATGAGATTCATGGCGAGGCTCAGCGGATGGAAGGAGTCAACGACCCCGGTATCAGGCAGCTAGGCTTCATCTCCCTCAACGGTTTCGTGGAGCAGGAAAAGTCTTATACCTATCTGGACGGCAATGACATTTTTACGAGGATGTAGTCCGAAACAAGCTGTTTGACGCATCATTGATGTAATTCGCCGGATTTTAACACAAATCAAGACCTTTATATGCTGCAAAAACAACACAAATCAAAGTCTTTACAAAAGAGGTCCAACCATGGATAAAGCCACATACAGTATTTCCGCTCTTAAGCAGTGCAAGGAACTCATCCGCAAAAGTCGGTGGAGCACACGGCTAAAGGACGAACACAATTCCCGGTGCGCAGAGGTCAATGCCCTGTTCGCATCCTGCCAGAAGTTGCTCAACTATGTCATGTTTCAGCCGGACCTCTCCCCTGCCTATGACTGTCACCAGATGGTGTCTCAAAGAAATGCACGAAAAAGCAGCTGGACAATCAGCTGCGTGTATGCCGCTTGTTTGCTGAATCTCAGATTTCGTACATCGAAGATGCTATCCGGGATGGGTCCGTAAATTGCATCCCATGAATCTCAATACCAATGGAGACGCTTTTTTGCGCCTCCTTTTTTATTGCTCACCGTCAGCGGGTTGTCAGCCGCTTCACCAAGCCATGTGCATAAATCGTCCAAAACGGAAAAAGGACCCCTGCCACGAAAGCAGGGGTCCTCGCATTATTCAGCAGTATTTCTTATTTTCTAACTCTCGTTTCTAAGCCGTCCATGTTGAGACCCTTGTACCCAACGATATAGTAGTTTCCATCGTCATCGCCTTCAACGCGAGAACGCACCCAGCAGGGTTTGCTGCAATTATCCGCCAGCAAAAACTCGATGTCAGAGCCAGAGGTGTACTCATGAAAATCATCCTCGTATCTGCCGCTGGTGTTCAGATACAACCGGCTCGTCCCGGCAATCGGGCGTTGGAGGTGGTTCAGGTCGTCAACTGCTTTTAAGAGAAGCTTTGACGCGTTCGTGAGCTCATTCCATCGTTGCACATCGTCCGGGTCATCCCTGTCGCAGTCGATATTTTCCAGAGTCAGATTATCATAGTAGCCGGATTGTACCAACAGGTGCTTGACCTCGCCTAGAGCATCATCCATTCGTTTTTGATATTCATTGAGGTTCATGGAAAATCCTCCTTAATTTGCTTGGGTTTGATGCGCTATCTGGTTTCGTTGAATACATTATACCATATTAGGAGTCCCCTTGTCCTGACTTCCAAGAGATTTTTTGCTTGCTTTTTAGCTTCAGCCAGAACGGAAAAAGGACCCCTGCCATGAAAGCAGAGGCCATTCTCTTAAACTATTCCAATTTCGTTGAGCAACTTGACCTTGTCTTCGCTCTGTTTGCCTTGATGCAGCATAAGCGTCTGATTCCGAATCCACCACTGGGACTGCGAACCTGTCGGCAAAGTTATGGACGCTTCTTTGAGCAGAAGTTCTCCGTGCTCGTCAAGATAGGCTTTGATGGTATTGTAGTTTTCCCAAGCGAACGCCAATTGTTACATCGTGTTACCCTTGATTTTGCGCCGATTTCTATAAGAAATTGCAACAAATCTATTAAAATCGAGCATTTCTCGCTGTATGTTCAATAGCAATATGTGTTTTTTGTGCATTTTAGCTGTTTCCGAGTGTTTTGTGCCCTAAGAGGGTGTTTACATCAAAAGAGGAGGCATTGTACACAGTTAGTCCCCGCTCTAAAGCGTACTTCACGGTGAAGGCTGTGCTGCCCGTTGGCTTGTTGCAGTAGCTGATGCAGTAACGAGAACCATCCACCAGATGCCGGTCTTTGGCAAGATATGCGCCCCTGCTTGGCTCCTTGGACACATAAACTATTTTATCCATCTGGCGGTCGAGGTTCTTAGCATGGAGCTGCTGTTCGGGCGTCCACTTGGCACGGTATCCATCAAACGGCAGCACCTCGATAATCCGCATCCGGGAGTTTTCTTTTTTGAGTTCTAAGAGCAGGTCCGCCATCATGATATCGAAGCCCAAAGCCCCGCCCACGCCAAAGTAGGTAACGCCACTCTGGATGAGCGGGATGAGTCGATGCCGGACCCGAATCAGTATCTTAGACTCCTCTCCGGGAGGGATAATCCTGTGCCCGGTGAAGCAGCAAGTCTTGTCTGTGTACTTACCCATTTGCCCACCCCGCTTTCAATTTTATCGTGTTGTATCATTTTTTAGTTAAATTATCTTGCCATGTCTAAATTGCTAAATTTCCAAAACAATATTGACGAATTTATATTGTTTGATATAATGAAAGCAGTGTGACAACCTATCCATATAGTAGTAAAATTGGTGTATGAAAATGAACAAGAAAACTTATCCGTATCATTTGACTGCTGCTGAGGAGTCCGTCCTCGATATCCTCTGGAACAGCAAAGACCCGCTCACCGGGCAGCAGATTGTCGAAGAAGCCAAGAAGGACGAAAGCAACTCTTGGCAGGAGCGCTCGATTTTTCTATTTCTCAACAGCCTCATGGACAAGAAGTTCATTGAGAGTGTCGGCTTCGTCCGTGCAGGCAAGACCTATGCGAGGACCTTCCAGCCGGTACTGTCTCGCCCCGAGTTCTACGCCAGGCTGGTGAATGCTGCTCTGACCGACAAGGAACTTGTCGCTTTTAAGCGTGCTCTTAAAGCTCTCAACAAGGCCGATGATGAGGCCGAGAATTAACCCGCTATCTTCCTCCTTCTAATTTTGCCGTGGTGACTTCCCTTCTTTTTATGCGGGGTTCTCGTCCACGGCATTTTCCTTTGCTTCAACAAACCACTTCCCTATCTCATAGTACAAGTAGGTGCTGCACCGGCCTATCTGGCAGGTATACCGAACGCCGACACCTCCAGTCTTCGAGTATTTCCGAGGCAGTATCTCGGAGATATTCGTGATGTCGAACCTCTGCCCGGTATCCCAGACGACGGTTTGCGGTGTGAGCGTTCCGTCCGGCAGGAAGTCCGCGATGACTTCCACATATTTCTTAATTCGCTGTTCAGGCATAAATCATCAAATGCTCCCCTGCAAATACCCGTGTGGGTGTATTGTATGGTCTCCCTTTGCATCGCAATGGGAAAGGAACCTGTCCTTGTACATCACGCAGCGCTGTACGGAATAGTATCCGAATCGGTTTCGGACCCCGTCGATAGCGGATTCGAGTTTTTCCATGGATTCCTGCTTTTCCGCAGAATAGTCAAAGGATATCTGGCTCGGCTCTGTGTCTGGTCGTAGGTCAATAGCACGAACACCAATCGAACGGAGATGTTCATTCCATCTATAGTTCTTCTTATATAATAGATAGGCAGCTTGCGCTATCTCCCGCTCCTGCATCGTAGGCTGTCCGAGTTTTGTCTGCCGCTCGAACGCAAAGAGACTTGAATCCCGAAGCGTCACCTCCACGCCCCGGCACCGAAAATGGTTTTCCCGGAGCCGAGCCGCAACGCTCTCAGAGAGCAGATAAAGGACTATCCAGACATCTTCATCCGTCATAAGGTCTCTCGGCGTTGTCCAGCTATTGCCGATACTCTTGATAGGCGCTACAACATCCTTGTACTCGTACTTGGCTACTGCGGAGGTATCCATGCCGTTGGCAAACCGCCAAATCATGATACCGACCTTGCCGAGTTTTTCTTGGATGAACTTAGGGTTCGCCTGCGCCAAGTCCCCTATCGTATGCACGCCGTAGTTGGCGAGTTTTGCTGAGGTCTTGCTGCCAACATATAGCAGGTCCGAGGCAGGAAGCGGGAATACGATATCCTTAAAGTTTTCTCGGTCAATGACCGTAATGGCGTCCGGCTTCTTATAGTCTGAACCGAGCTTCGCGAGGGTCTTATTCCAACTCACGCCGATGGAGCAGGTAATGCCGAGCTCATCCTTTATGGTGTCGGATATCTTCTTAGCTATCGTCAGACCGTCGCCGTACATCATCCGACTGCCGGTACAGTCAAGCCATGCTTCGTCCAGACCGAAAGGTTCGACCTGGTCCGTGAAGCGCAGGAATATCTCTCTGGTATACCCGCTGAACCTCGTATACAGGTCATAGTGTGCCGGTACAAAGATGATATCCCGACAATGCTGCTGTGCCTCCCAGAGCGGCATGCCGGTCTTTACGCCCATACGCTTAGCCGGATAGGACGCTGTCAGAACGATACCGCTTCTTCTCTCCGGGTCTCCGCATACAGCCATCGGCTTTCCCTGCAACTCCGGGTGGTAGGCCATCTCACAGGAGGCATAAAAGCAGTTCATGTCGCAATGGAGTATCGTCCGCTCCTGTGCCATGGTCTTCCCCTCCTGTCGCTCGTTTTACGCGAATTTGTTGTATGGTGTTGCTTGTTGGTTGTTTTTATTATATCATTTACAACCGACGGTTGCAATATAGATTGAAAAATTCTCCGGTTGTAGTCCGGTTTACGCTACTACAACTGCGAAATTCTTGACAAAAGTAAAAGAGGCGTTCTCAATGACGCCTCTTCGTGCTATAATAGTAAAAAACAGGATGTGATAATATGCAAAGTATTGAGGAACGCGCAGCAGCCGCGTATGAACTGAAAGCCACCGGCAAGTGCAACTGCTCGCAGTCGGTTGTCAAAGTATTTCAGGACAAGCTGCCTGTCGGTGAGGATACCCTCATGAAGCTGACGGCAGGGTATGCTGCCGGTATGGGATGTATGGAGAGCACCTGCGGCGCTCTTGTTGGCGCTGTAATGGTAGCTGGTATACTGACCGATGGCAAAGCAACGCTTCGGATTTCTAAAGAACTCCTGCAGAAGTTTGAGGCGAAATGCGGCGCTACTATCTGCAAGGACCTGAAAGGTGTCAGAACCGGCAAACCGCTCTGTCCTTGCCCTGAGTGTGTGCGCAATGCGGTGCTTGCACTCGGCGAGGTTTTTCCGGACTAAGACAAGCGGCAATTCTGAGAGTATTGGAGGGTATGAGGCATGACCATTGCAGAGATTTTAGAGAAGATGATTTCCTTTTCTAACGGCAACATCCACGACATTGACCACCTTATTCGCGTCTGGACATTCGCCAAGACCATCGGCGAACTCGAACATATCGATGCTGAGACACAGTACATACTGGAAGTTGCCGCCATCACGCATGATATTGCCTGCCCCCTCTGCCGGAAGAAATACGGAAATGCTGACGGCAAACATCAGGAACTCGAAGGCGGGCCCTTGGTGCGGGAATTTCTGCATGACACTGGCCTTACTCCGGCGCAGGTAGACCGCGTTGCGTATCTGGTCAGCCATCATCATACTCTGACAGACATTGACGGCATCGATTACCAAATCCTCATCGAGGCCGATTACATCGTAAACGCCGCCGAAAGCGAGTACAGCAAGGAAAATATCAAGGGGTTCATCCACAAAGTCATGAAGACAAACAGCGGCTCGATGCTGGCGCGGCAGATTTTCTGCGTTTGACGAGCAAAAACCAGAGCAAAAAGGAGCGTTAATACTATGGCAAAGAAGGTTCTTGTGGTTTCCACCAGTCTGCGCGGAAACAGTAATTCTGAGATTTTGGCAAGGGAATGTGAGCGCGGTGCAAAGGAGGCAGGGCACGAGGTCGAATTCGTGTCCCTGCGCGGCAAAGATATCCGGTTCTGCATCGGCTGCATGACCTGCCAGAAAACCGGTCACTGCGTCTCGAAGGATGATGTTGCCGAAATCATGGCAAAGGTTAAGGAAGCCGAGGTTGTTGTCTTTGCTACACCTATCTACTATTACGAGATGTGTGGGCAGATGAAGACGCTGCTTGACCGTCTGAATCCTCTATACGAGTCCGACTACAAGTTCCGCGACATCTATATGCTCGCCACCGCCGCAGATGACGATGCGCATGCCATCGACAAAGCCTACAACGGTTTGCAGGGTTGGGTTGACTGCTTCGAGAAAGCCGAGCTCAAAGGCTATGTGTTCGGCAAAGGTATTGCCAACCCGGGTGACGCAAAGAACCACGCTGAGACTTTACTGGATGCCTATAATCTCGGAAAGTCTCTGTGAGGTATAGCGACAACCATGACGATACGATACGCTGTAACCGCTGATGTTCCTGCGTTATCTGCCGTTGAGGCCGAGTGTTTCCCGCCCGCTGAGGCTGCTACTGCTGCCGAGTTTGCCGAGAGAGTTGCCCATTATGGGAATCATTTCTGGCTGCTGTACGATGGCGACAACCTCATTTCTTTCGTGGACGGATTCGTGACCGATGACGCGGACCTGACCGATGAGATGTACGAGAACGCCGCCATGCACAACGAAAGCGGTGCGTGGCAGATGATTTTTGGCGTAAATACGCTGCCCGCATACCGCCAGCATGGGTATGCAGGCAAGCTGCTTCAAAAGGCAATAGCCGACGCTAAAGAACAGGGTCGCAAAGGTCTTGTCCTGACTTGCAAGAGCCGACTCGTCCACTACTATGCCAAGTTCGGATTCGTAGACGAGGGTGTGACCGACAAGTCCACGCATGGGAATGCTGCGTGGCATCAGATGCGATTGACATTCTGATAATATGTAAATGCTGTGCCACTACTCCGCCAGCTGAGTGCCAAGGTATACTGGTTCTTCCGTTCTGAACACACTATACTCTGCCGCGCATCCAACCCGGTAACTGAATTTTCAGGGCTTGGCTTTCACGCGCACCGCGTTCGTGTGCCACATCAGCGTATCCTCGTCATCGGTCTCGCTGCCCGCATCGGCTTCTTCCTCCAATGCAGGCGCAAACGCCCAGAGGTCTGGCCAGTCGAGTACCGAGCGCAGGCGGTCGGATACATTCTCTCCCTGCCAGCTGAAATCCGTGCAGAGTGTGCCCTCGTAATGGAAGCGTTCCTTCTTATCGTTGGTCAGAACGAGTTCCCAGCTCCCGGCATCGCAAACAAACCCTATTGGTTCATAGGCAGAAAACACCGCCTCAAACATTGCCAGAATATCCCTAATCTCCTTTTCGGATTCTCTGCGCACATATACCTGATTCAGCAGGTACTTGGCCCCATTCCCGAAATTGTAGCAGGACAGCCTTGCTGTTTTCTTCTTGACTGAAACTTCAAGCTTCTGCTCCACCTCGGCATCTGGCTCCGGGATAGGCCCGTAGCTCAAAGCATTTGATTTCAGCCGCAGCTTTACCAGCCTGCCCGAAAAGGGTACGCCATCATACATGTTCTTGTCCCTCTAGTTTTGTTCTTTTTCAGCCTTGGCGAAGCCCTTGTTCCCGCACACCAATTACCGCTTTGTCTTTATACGCGCCTCGCCGCCCGCCCAAAGAATGAAATCAATCTTCTTGGTTGCACTGATATCCTGATGCTCCGGTAGTGCTCTGTCAAATGCCTTTATCCACTTCTTTGCCACGGGCAACTTTTTGAATTCATAATACCAATGATTGATTGTATTGTAGCAGTCATAGATATCATCAGGCCGATACTTGCCACTTTTCTTGCAAGGTTTTAGCCCCAACATGGCAAGGACATTCGCGTCCCATATCGGCTCATTGATGTCCACTGTTGCCAACATCTTACTGACAAAAGAGGGTTCAAGAGTTCCAACTCTTACGGAAAGTTCTTCGAGAGTCCTATCAAACCGCGATTGCGGATTTTGTTTCACTTTTTCGAACATCTCAAAGTATATTTTCCGCCATTCTTCGTCTCGGCGCACACGATAGAAAGCGTTGAACACTCGCTGGAAGTCCTCATCTTGCGAGACATCTACCTTCCATACCTGTTCCATTATGTATGCGTAACGCTCAATGTCCCTTTCACGCCGCTTTAATACTTCTACTGCCGCTTTCAGGTCCACATCAGGCACAAAAGTGGCTGCATTGCCCGCATAAGGCGCAGGCATGGGCTTCCACGCAATAATCATGTAGGACGGCCACATTCGTTCGTGTAGCGGGTCACTCCACCACTTGCCATCTTCGTAGAAAGCCCTCGTGGTTCTTCTCGGCTTGATTCGCGTCACAAGGTATGCCCCGGCCTTTTTCGGCTTATCTTCCCACACAGGAGTCCAGCCGTCATTATCTACAGCTGGCTTGTTTTTGCCATTTTCCGCCATACTGGTATCCTTTCAGCAATTTCTAATAGATTTCACAGACACTCATTTTTTGCTCTGCTTCACCCGTAATTTTCAGCGTCCCCGTCCCTAATGATGTAGAGCACATCTTTAGCTTTCTGCAACTCTTTCGGGATGGCAGTCGCCTTGCAGCGCCGGAGTTCTACGACTTGCCCGGCCAGATTCTGCTTCTTTACAGGAGTCGGCACGACCACACCGTCATTTAAGCACACTTCATCATCGCATCGATAATACCGAACTCCGACCACACCAGGAATCTCTACGCCGCAGAATACGGCTTCGTCAACCTTTACTGCGACTCGGTCGTGTGTTCTTTCTCTGAACAGTTCGCCGAGACTTTCGGTGTCAAAGAACGAAGCTACTCTGCCAATGAAATCTGCCCAGTTGCCCGGAAGCCCTTCCTTGTCGAATGAGCCCGAGTAGGACGCTGATTTCTTGTTCGCATACATAACCGTGATTTGGTAGGTCCGGCTGATATCTTCCTCTGCGGTAGGCTTTGGATTTATTTTATTGGCCTCGAGCAGCGGTCGTTCCTCACACCATGCAAGCAGGTCTTTGACCGCTTCCGGCTTCTCAATCGACAAAGATACGCGCTCGTGGATTCCTACCCTGCGATTGAAGGAAATTTCATTGGTCCTGCTGCTGATAATGAGTCGTTCAACGATATCCTCCACCGGCACATGATACTTTCCCGTGACCTTCTCGGCGGCATTCTCCGCCACTGTTTGCCGGAAACCGATGTCGATGCTCGACACATGGCTGTCCTCATCGATACACATGGCAAAGCCGTTGAGCTCTTTGAGCGTTGTCCGTTCCCGGAGAATCTCAGTCAGAGTCTTGCCATCGTACACAAAATCCTGCCCGTTCGCTCCATGGTAAAAGAACACTTCATCCTCATCGGTCAGCAGCCGAACTTTCCAGAATCCGGAACGGGCCGGGACTTTTTCTTTCCTGTACTTGGAAAACACGGCGATAAACGCATTGAAGATGTATTCAGCATCATCGACCGGTATCTGAACCTTGCATTTTTTCGGCCCATCGATGTAGGTTACGCTGAGCTTCACGGTGCCGTCCGGTGTAATTTCGAGAAGTTCATCTTCATTTTCTGACTGGTTGACAATGCTGTTAAATCCGTAGTTCCGCAGCCGGATTTTGACGAGCTTGCCCTTGAACGGCAGTTGCTCGTGCGTGATGTATCTACCCATTTCGTTTATCCCTCGTTTCTAAAGCGGTCATTTGCTGCTGTCTGCCGCCACTACCTGCTCCGCACCCTTTGCAGCCGAAGCGCTCGTGAAATACCGGAGCGGGATATTCTTGCTGCGGACAATATCAATGATTTTATAGAATGCCTTATGCGACATATAGTTCGTCTGCAGCCATACCATTTCGGCACCTTTGATTTGTTCGCTGCTCGGAACACCTTCGATGAACTTTACATCCGGCAGCATTGGCTTGATGGCTTTCAGCCAGGTCGGATGCCCGCCGAACACGACATGCTTCTTCTGGGTGTGATACGGGAACGTGGTGCTCGGTTTCTGGCTGGGCCTCTCCTCCCCCGCATCGTTGGTCAGAGCGAAAATCAGTTCGCGCAGGTCGTTGAGTTCCTGCTTCTCTACGCTTCTCTTCTCCGTCTGTTTCTCCAAGAGGGTGTTTTTATCCGCCAAAGCCTTCTCAGCCTTGTACAGTTCCTCTTTCCGCTGCTCATTCTCTTTCCGAAGCCTTTCGAGTTCTTTCTCATATTCCTTGCATTTTTCAGCAATAGACTCGGTATCATCCTTGAAATCTACCCGCGCTTCGAGGTTAGAGAGTACAGATAGATACGCTCCATAAATAGCCTTGCCCTCATCTGCTGTTACGCCGCAGTCATAGAGGGATTCTGCGAACACATCGATGTTCCTCGTATTGCGGGGCACTATCGCGCCGTTCGTGAAGGTGTAGATGGCTTTCGATGGTGTGTACCTCAGGTTATCCTCCCGCTTTATATCGGGAGGCAGGTGCAGACTCATGTCGTTCCAAGAAATCGGCACCATCCGGCTATCCTTTGTGTGGAGTTCATTATAAATGTCGATGTGCGGGAATCCGTCAATGATATCCGCCGTGATAACTCCGCTCTTGTCGCTCGCCTCTTTCACGATTCCACCGCTCCACGGCAGCTGGGCGGCAGAGAAGGACAGGATGACGCTTGTTGGATAATACAACCATACAAGGTCATCGCCCTGGTCCAGAAGATAGTAGAAGGCAAAACACATCTCATACGGGTCCGGCACCGAATATCGCGCCGCATACCTTGCTATGAGTTTCGGATACCGTTTTGCCCAGCTTTCTTCCGTCCAGTAGGATTTGACGATACTGTCATTCTGGAAATCGAAAATTTCGCCATAGAGCGCATCGCGTTTATCCTGAATTTCCTCTATCACATCCATGATATCATCGCTGCGCTTTTGAATGTCAAATACCTGCGCACTGACTTGCAGTCCTTCGTCGATGAGCGGGACACCTTCGATTCTCTTCGGCAAGCTTGTGCCATTCACAACCGCTTTTGCCTTCTCTATGATTTTGATGCCTTCCTGAGAAATAGCCTTGAGCTCTTCTGTTTTCTTTCTAATTTCCTCGGTGTACTTATTTTCTTTCTTTATCCACTTGCTGCGGCATGTGAAATACCGGCTCACCGCGACCTTTGACATCATCGCGAACATGTTGACAGCATTATCTACCAGGTCTTCCGGCAACAGAGCCAGAATCCCCTCAAACACCCTTCTGGACGGCACATCCTGCTTCTGTTTCCCGGCAATCGTATATCCGTCCGTGACAAAGACTTTTGCCGGGTTCTTTGAGGAGTTTACGGACCCCACGCAATCTTCGTTCCGATGCAGGATAGTATATACCATGCTCCGCAGCACTGCTTCGCTGTAGCACGGCGAAACACATTTCGGCAGGCGCACGGAATCTAGTTTGTCCTTGTCTCTCGGAAGGAACGCCAATGCCTCGTCCATCTTATTATTTGCCCGAATCGCATCGAGAATCCAGATAGCCGCTGCCAGAGAATAGTTGAACATCTTTTCCCCGATACTGTATGGCGGGGCCATCATGATATTTATCGCAATCCACTCGTCATCGAAATCGAAGCTTGGGTTGCTCTTGATGCAGCCATCTGCGATACGCTTCGCCACGGCACGGTTCTTCTCCATAGCATCAATGCGCCGCTCCACACTGAGTTTATCGAGGTCGAAGGACGCTATCACATCCTCCTTTTTCCCGGCCTTTACGCCCGCCAGTCCCTTTACGGCTCCGCTGAATGCATTTCTGCTCTTTTCTCGGAATGTTGCCGGGCGATTATTGTTTCTTTTCGTTTTCGATTTCATGGCAGTTCCTCGCGTTCTTTTCCTTTGTCTCTTATTATACCATATCCCACCATGGAGGGACAGATTTTGAGAATAAAAAAGAGACTGCCGTTTCCGACAACCTCTAAAAACAAAAACAAGCTGCAAGTCAGACGCTTTCGTCTTTCTTGCAGCTTGCTTATTTTATTTGTTCAGTTGACAGCGCACAGCGATACGTGCCTGACCGCTGTAATCGCAGGTAAAGAGTGTCAATGGGTAATCGCCCGCCGTCATCTCTTTCACTGCGGTTTCAGCCAGTGTTTCCAGCTGTGTCACTTGATAGGAGTGCTTTTCTCCATCCATGGTTTGCAGCGTGACCTCATCGCCGGTCTTCAAATTGGTAAGCCCACCGAAATGACGCTTGTAATTATGTCCCGCAATGACCAGATTGTTTTCGGCAACGCTGCCGGAATATCGGCAGACAGTATCCTTCATCCGTTCATCGTCGCAGGTCGCGTATACAGGCAATTCAAGGTCTAATGCCGGAATCCTCAACACACCAAGAAAACTCTCCTGTGCCGTTTCCGGTGTAGCAGATAGCATGGCAGTTTCGGGCGTTTCCGTTCGCATCGCGGTCACTTCCATCAGAAGTTTCTGAGATGCCTTTTCTGCGCGATTTGCCTCAGCATCGTTATAATGCCAAAGCATCAATGCTGCCAATACCAGAGCCGCGCCCAGAATGGTGCAGATTTTCCCAAGCTTACTTTTCATGGCGAGACTTCCTTTGCAGCCATGCACCGAGCAGCATCAGTGCCATACCGAGTGTCAGCAATACCGGAATGGGCCATTTCAACTGTCCGGTTTGGTACAGCTTGTCAGGCGTAGATGGTTGTACAGACGGTTTCGCAGGTTCTTTTGCAGGCGGTCCGATTGTCGGTTCAGGGCTCGGTTTCGGAGATTCAGGGTCCACCTTAGCGAACTTCTCGTCCACTTCAACATTATTGTATACAACACCGTTCTCAATGCTCGGCAGTGTGACGAGGTAAGGGTCAAGGATATATGCCTCGTTTCCCTCAGCCACATCACAGCGTACCACCAGATACAAACCCGGTTTCAGACCTCCGAAGGTAAGCTTGCCATTACGGTCGGTGACGCCTGTTTTATCAGGCACCGCAACCTTAGCCAGCTTTTTGGCAAGAGCCAGCTTATCAGAGGCTGTCGCTGCATCCCAGTCACAGTCGTAGGCGCGGTAAGCGTCCACAACTGTGTAGGTGACATCCAGCGTAGCGGCATCGACAGTCTTGTCGGCAATCAATGTCAGAGCGTAGGTATCGCCCGCAAGGTATCGGGTCGTTCCGTCATCCTCATGGTAATGTGCATCGAGCGTGATAGAGCATGTTCCGCCAAGCGGTGCAGCAAACACAACCGTCTGAAAAGCGAATCCCAACAGCACTGCCATCAGAACGGCGCAAATTTTGCGGATTCCGGGCAGGCTCATGATTGTTTTCTCCTTTTTAGAAACTTAGCGAACAGCAGTACAAGCCAACGCAGCACCACAACCACCAGAATGACCGCAACACCCGTCAGTCCATGTCGGAACTGAATAGGCAGGCTTTCAAACCAGTTCTCAGGGGCTTGCTCCTGCATGACCTGCTGCATATCCTCATGGATATATTCTACCCTTGTTCCGCGCACCAATAAACGATGCGAGTTGACACCATAGGGCGTGCATGTAATCAGAGTAACAAGGTCTCTGCCGGGTTCGATAGCTAGATGCTCGGTTTCTTCCGGCAGCACAGTCAGGATTTGGTCAACCTGATACGCCAGCGTTTGTCCCAACACTTTGATGTAGAACATATCTCCGACTTGCATTTGGTCAAGGTCGGTAAACAAGCTGGCGGTAGGCAGGCCACGATGCCCGGAAAGCGCCGCATGGGTGTTTTCGCCGCCGACAGGCAGTGATGTGGTCATAACATGACCTACACCCACCTGCAATACAGACTCGGCTGTGCCGTGATAAATCGGAATGGTCGTATTTAAACGCGGAATAGTGATATAGCCCATCATACCGGTACTGTCCAGGTTCAAAAGCTGCCAATAGGCAGTGTTTTTGTCCTCAGATTCCCGGTTATCGATGGAATCCGTTTGGTTGCCCTGTTCGGCAAGCTGACGGTTGTATTCCTGCGCTTCGGCCAGCAATTCATCCAGCTGCTGCTGTTGAAGCTTGCTGACCGAATCATCGTAGGAAGCGGTCGTTCGACTGCCATGAACCTCGGACAGATATTCACTTAAAGATGGATATACAAGAATGCCAACGCCTACCAGAATCAGTAGTAAGCGAGCCAGTCCAAGCAGCCTGTCTTTCATTTACTGATTTTCCTTCTTCTTTTTGCGGGGAGCAAACACACCCAGCAGCACAACGGCAACGCCCAGCGCGGTCAGACCAATAGTACCGACGCTACCAGTTTCAGGCAGCATAACGCCCTTGACGTTCTCGACCTTGATAATGTTGCTGGTGTTTTGGTCTACTTCGTCCACTTTATAGGTAGGAGTGGTATAAGCCTCGCCGGTGACAGTAATATCAATCTTGATAGGCTTCTTCAGCTTGTTGTAGCCAGTAGGAGCGGTGGTCTCGTGCAGGTAGTATGTACCAGCCTTCAGACCCTTGATGGCGATTTTGCCGTCAGCACCAGTAGTAACTTCGGTGACCTTGGTAACAGAAGTGTCATCCAATTCCTTGGCATCCGCCACATGATAGGTTTTGCCATCAGCCTCTGCCACCAACTTAATAGCAGTGGAATCGCTTTTCTCAGAAGCAGTCAGCTTAAAGGTTGCGTTGGGCAGCTCTTTTTCAGTTTCGCCGTCTTTATAGAACTTGAAGATATCGATGTCGTAGGTGTAAACCTTGCTCTCGTCAGGGTTGGATTTGCCAGTTCCATCAGTGCCGGGGTTGTTGCTGTATTCCAGATAAACGGTGTTCTTCGCAGGATTGTCCTTAACAGCGTCCTTGGTGATTTTGGCCTTGTAGGTAACAACGATTTCATCATCCGTGGCTACCTTGCTAGTACCGCTCTTGACCACATTTTTCAAATCAGCAAATGCGACGGTCAATGCTTTAGTGGTATCTTCGTAAGTTGCGCTATAAGTATTTGCTCCAGCCGTGATTTTGTTCTTTGCGATGTTCACTTCAACAGAATCTGCAACAAACTCCAGACCGTCAGAAAGTTTATCGATAAACTTAAAAGTGTATTTGTCGTAGTCGGTCATATCGGGAACTTTTGCAGTCAGCTTAAAGGTAACGGTATCGCCAACTTGTGCGGTGCCATTGTCAGTAGAGTTCCCGCCTTCAGTAGTCTGCACCTTTTTATCCACAGTCGGGAAGGTGCTCTTAATCTTAACCGCAGTGTTTCCGCCGTTTCTGGGGACATTCACAAGGATAGCATCAGTACCACGGCTATTGTCACCAGTAGAACCGGCATCAGGGAACACCAGATAGTAACCAGCAGGCAGGTCATTGAAAGCAGCTGTGCCCTTGGTTTTATCTTCACCAGCATCCTGTGTAGCAGCCTTAACAGTCACCAAAGACGGTTTGGCAGAAAGAGTGGTGCTGTTTTTGCGTGCCCAATTCTGTGCTTTGTGAGCAAAGTCGGCCAGAGTGCCTGCGTTGGTAGTTTCATTGTTTGTAAGAGATTTGACATATGCAACAGCAGCATCGCTCAGGGCTTCTTTAGTGATAGTATCAGCCGTCACAGCAGTATCCGTGATACCACCAGCTGTCTTAACCTTATTAAAGAGGTCAGTCTGCTTGAAGAAATCTCCCCACTTTTCTTCCAGCACATAGCTGTCGAACTCGTTTTTCTGGACAGGGTCAGCGGCAGCGTCACCAGTTACGCGAGCAGTAAACATACGGATTGCAGTAACATTCTTGCCGGTGCCAGCGCCCGTGGCATCGGCAGCGGGCACCCACAGGCCCGAACCAGTTACAGTCAGGCTGCCAGTTTTCTGTTCAGTGTCTGCCGCAAACGCGGTCACTGCCAAGCAGAGGGAAAGTACAACAGCCAGTAACATTGCGGCTGCACGCTTAAAATGTTTCATAACAAAGTGTCCTTTCATTTGTTTTTTTGTTTCTTAATATTTCTTCCTGTACCGTGTGCTATTATTCCATCTCCCCCTTATCCTTTCGTCTGCGCGGTACAGCAAGCGCAAACAACAGAATTCCAACGCCGAACATCACAAACGCCCAGTCACCGGTACTGCCTGTATCGGGCAGGCGCGGATGGTGGGTATTGGTAATGGTTGCGTGGTAGGTCTTTTCGTCATACTTAGATTCGGTCATCGTGTAACCGGGGACCGGGTCCTCCTCAAACGAATAGACATAGTAGGCTTCGATGGTATTGGTCGGTTTCTCGTCCGAACCCATGGTATATTTCAGCACAGGTGCGTCTTTCAGCACCGTGCGCCAAACAGAGGATTGTCCGTTCTGAGCATTAGCCTTCGTTATCGTAACGGTTGCATACAAGGCTTTATTATCTCCAACGGGCGAGCCGTTCGCTTTAAACTCCTGCTGGTATACTTTGACCGTAATACTATCCGGGCGTTTGCCGTCAATGTTGGCGAAGTCCTTCCAGATTTTACTGATGGTCAAATCAATCTTCTTTTTACAGGGGTCTGCGGTATCGGCAGGTTCGGTAGTTGTACTGTCGGGGTTTGCGTTTGTGGGGGTATCGAGCATCAATACCGCTTTCGCCGGGCTCTCATAAGCCGCAAGGTCTGCGGTCTTGGATGCTGTGGTATCCTCCATCTTTGCATCCTTCAAATCATCGTATGCGTTGATGATTTCCAGATGCTTTACATCATACCGGTTATAATTGGTGCCGGTAGAGGTATCCGATTTGGCTGTGCTGAATATTGTGGTTCTATCCGCTTTGACAACCCGGTTCAGCACTGTATCAAAGGCACGGTAGATGGAATAGTAGTTGTTGTTGCCCTCAATCGATTGGATAGTATTGAAGCTGTAAACCGACTTCAAATCATTCACGCCGGTAAAGGGTCCGACCAAGTTTGGTGTCCCGCGCACCACATCGCAGAGGGTCATGGTGCTGTTCTTGACCTGACCTTCATGGTTCAGGCCAATAAAGCCGCCGGAATAACCATCCTCATTTGTGCCATCTACATCATTTCCGGCACCGCCAGCAAATACATCGTATCCGGAAGAAATGCCTGTAACGCTGCAGCCGTCAATGTCGGTTCGGTTGCCCTTGATGAGGTTGATTTTTACATTGGAGATTTTGTCTTTATCTATGCCGCCGTTTTGCGTACAGGGCAGTTCAATGACCGAGTCACCGATGGTGATAATGGCAAGGTCGCTTTGACCGGGTCCCGCCTTCTTGTTGAGTGCAACGCCGATTTTCAGACCGAGCAATTCAACATACAGGGTGTTTCCATCCTTCATGACTTGCAGTTGTACAATAGGACTAAGGTTGACATCGATAAGGCCTAGGTCTTGCAGTTTGTCGAGATACAGGATGCTCAGCAGTTTGTTGACAATCTCAAATACAGCGTTCAGCAGTTCGGATTGCAATTCGGCGGAAACCACATAGTTCATATCGGTCTTGCCGATAAAGCCGCCTGCGATTTTGCCGCTGGTGACCTGTTTCAGTGCCGTGGTGTTGCATCCATTGATTTTGGCAAGGTCTGCATATCCGGCAAATCCACCTGCAATGGGCTGTTCACCGCCTTTGGCCTCGACCACCGTGCCAAGCCCAAAGCCGGTCACGGTGCAGTTTTCCACATGGGAGCCGAACAAATCGAGCACACCCGCGTTGGCGTCCAGCAGCTCTTTAAGAACGTTTACCTTGTCAATGTCAGCCACGCCGCTTTTTCCCAGATGCCCGACAAAGCCGCCTGTGTAGTTGAGTCCTTCTACGTTGGCAAGGTTGGAAACAGCACTGTTCTTTACGCTGCCGTCCATCATGCCGCCGCCAAAGCCGCCTGCACAACCGCTGTAACGGGTTTCACTCAAGGTTCCTTGCTGTTTTGCGGTATATGCCCGCACGGTCAGACCATCCGAAACGCCGGTGACTGTGGAATCGTAAATATAAGTGCGGAAGGCTTCCAACACCTTTGTTTTCCCCAGCTTAATCAAACCTTGCAGCAGCTTTGTTTCGTTGCCGTTCGCGTCTTTACCGGATATCTGTGCCACACCGGCCACATCAGCCAAGCCGAAGAATCCGCCCGCATACAGGCCGCCGTCTACACTGCGCAGATTTTGTACCTGTATCTTTTTAGCGTCAGAGTCCTTCTCGCCCACTGCACTGGCTTCCAGTGAACCCGCAAAGCCGCCCGCATAGGCTGCATACTTTACGGCGTCACCGTCTTTATACGCGCCATCTACCACAAATCCCCATGTATTGTCAGCGGCAGAAACGGTTGCCGCGTGAATGGTGGTGGCAGTAACCTGCAGCACCTTGACTAAATCGCCGGGGGCGCTGATGAGGTGTTCCAAGATACCTTGCAGCAAGCCGTTGGAGGCGTTGGTATTCACTCCCGCCACGCTGCCTGCCGAGGCAAGACCCACATATCCGCCTACCGCAATGCGACCCGTAACACGGCGCAGGTTGGTAGCGTTGCAGGAAGCCACGGGCGCGGCATACTTGCTAGTGGATTTCCATTGGTCAGCGGTGGGGAGTTTATTGGCTCCGTTCAGCTGAATCTGTGCGCCGTAGGCACTGCCTACATAGCCGCCCGAATAGCCGCAATGGTTTTCCGGCATGCCTGTGGCCTGTACCGTAAGACCTGACTGGTAGCCCTGCACTGAGGAATTGCGAACGGCAGGGACAAACAACTTTGCAATGCTCAGCAGTTGTTCTGCATTGAGTTCCAAACCCAGAATTTTGACTGTGCCGAGTTCTACTGCGCCACCGGTTTTCATCTGTCCGGCAAAACCGCCTGCACTGTGCATGGCACTGACCAGCTTGGCATCGTATGCCATACAGTTGGTTAAGGTGCCGCTGTTCATGCAGCCCACATAACCACCCGCATCGCCGCCGTAGAGCATGTTGTTAAACTCACTGCGTCCGGCAACGACATTGTAGCCGTAGATGTAATCGGCAAGTTTTGCATCCAACTCAGCTTGCGAATCTACTTTTCCGGTTTGCGCCAATTCGTATCCGTAGCCGCCGTGTACGCCGACATACTCGACCCAGCTGTTCCATGTTTGCACATCCAGCCCCGCCAAAGGACCATACACGGCTGTGTTGGTCTGTACCGGGTAAATGACACCCAATGCGCCGAGAATGTTATTGACTTTTATCAGACCGCCCAGCACCTTTAAGCCGCCGACTTTTGCGGTGTCTGCGGGTTCCATAAGACCTGTATAACCGCCCGCGTACTCATGCCCGTAGACCGAACGGATGCGCTCGGCCTTGCAAAGGCTCATGGGACCGTTGTAGGCTTTGCTGGTGCCATCCTCGGCAAACCAGAGAGATGTATCAAAACCGTGGATGGTGCCGCCCATATTGTGACCCACATAGCCGCCAGCCATGCCGCGCTGCACAGTTTCGTCCGATGCAGCATTAGCGCGTACTGCGCCGCCGCAGGGCACACAGTTGGTAGAACTGTTGCGGATGGACGGGACGAAGCTTTGTAAGACAGAGGCAAGCACTGTATCAACATTGACAAGCCCATCCAGAATACTGGCGTTGTCCAAAAGCTTGGCAACATCGCCGGGCTGCATTTCACCAACATAACCGCCTGCAGCAATCTCACCGATTATGTACGAGAAGTTGACCGCTTGGCTGTCCTGAATGTGACCGCCGTACATTCCGCCAGCGTAACCGCCAGCCATACCGACCTTGCCCTTGCCTTTGTCCAAATCCCCGGTTGCCAGAATGGCATATCCACCGGGTCCGCCAGTGACATCAGAGTGCTCAATGGTCGTCACGACCACAGAGAGGGCATCCAAAAGTCCGTTAAGTTTAATACTTTCGCCCAGAATATTCAGACCGCCGCCTACAGAGGCTGCACTGCCGATGTCCATATCACCTACATAGCCGCCTGCATAGCGACTACCTGTGACTGCGTAGGCGCTTTCATTGTTGAAGTAGGTAGGCGCGGATGTATCTTCCAGATTATCCGGAGCCGTGACGATGGTGTGTTTCAGCTTGGTGACGTCGGAATACGAAATCTGTGCGCCACTGGCATAGCCTACGAAGCCGCCTGCGCTGCCCACGGTAGTGTCCTCTGTCAGCTTCTTTGCCGTAACGGTAAAGCCGTCATCGGATTTCACGCCTGCATACTGGATGTACGGCACATAGGCGTTTATCACGCTGAGAAGGTCACTCAGGTTGATATTCACACCTGTTAAACCGCCCAGTATGGAGATGCCCTTAGAGGCATCTGCCAAGGCACCGGAGTAAGCACGTCCGGCAAAACCGCCTGCGTAAGATTGACCGTTTACGGAGCCGATATTGTAGACGGCGTAGTATTTTCCTTCCCCAAGGGCTTGGTTATTCACCGTTCCGCTCTGGAAGTCGGCTGTAAAGCCGCCCGCGACATCACCAGTAACGCTGCCGTTGGTCACATAAGAAACCGTGCAGTTTTTGTAGCTGGGAATCAGGTAGGAAATGGCTGTAACAAGTCCGTTAGTTTCAATCAGGCTTTTGACCAGTGTTTTATCCTCGCCCACCTCAGCCAGACCGCCTGTTTTGGAGATTGCCACAAAGCCTGCCGCATAGCCGCCGTCATTAGCTGCCGTTACGGATTTCAGGTTGGTGACATGAGCGTTTTCTACCTTGGTGCTGTTGCTGCGAGCAATAAAGCCTGCTGCGGTATAATCGAGCACAGAGTTTTCATCCCGCACTCCAGTTGCGTTGACAGTAAAGCCGTCTTTGATTCCGTTCACACTGGAGTTTGTGATGTTGACTTGCACATACTGGCCTATGGCGAGAAGCTTATTAAGCTTTAAGATGTAGTTCAAGCCAAGCAGGTTGACGGTCAAACCGCCGTCAGTTCCAACCAGTTCGCCGGGGCCGGACAAGCCAATAAAGCCGCCAGCATAGTTTTTGCCTTCGACAGATTTTAGATTATTAACGGAAACATTGTTGATGGTGCCTCCAATAGCATCACCAAGTCCGCCGCCGACACGCTCCCAGCCATCCACAGTAAATCCACTGTCGTTGCCGGTCACTGTAACACCGTCCACGGTAAAGCCAAGATAAGAAGCAATGCCCGCTGTATTATTCAGTAAGCCGCCAACGCTGGCCGTTCCAAGAGAACCCGCAATGCCACCGGTATAATCGTGACCCGAAACGCTTTGCAAACCGGACACTGTCGTGTTTCGTTGCTCAACAGTCGCTGGGTAATATACTCCGTTTCTCCAGTACGATACCTTGCTCAGATAATCGGCACTCGATGGAGCAATGTATGCACCGTCGCCCCGTCCGGTTATGCCGCCTGCGTAGTTGGTGCCAATGACTGTCAGTGGTGCGTTGATGGTGCATCCCAAAATGTAAGACGGATTCACGCCAGCAAGGGAAAGTAGTGAGGTTGCTGAATTCTTATCGCTGCTGAGCAGTTTTACAACTAGGTCTACAAGACCGCCAAGTAAATTGTCTTTGGTGTCAGATTTACCTAGATTCGCCGCCCAGCCAAGAGTTGCAATGCCTGCAAAACCGCCAACATTACTGCCCGTTGCGTGAACTGTGAGAGGTTCTGTAGTCGTCAGCGTGCAGTTAACTGCCGATGTATTGGCAAACGCACCTGCGAAACCACCAACATAGTTTTCACCTTTGACGCTTATAGTCGCATTCTCCAACGTGCAGTTAAGGAGCAAGCTTTCTGTGTTCATTTTCGGCAGCTTCGTCTGAATGTCCAGAGCGCCGGAAAGAGTGCCCTCGATTACACCGTCGCGGGCAATACCTGCGAAGCCGCCCACATAATTCGCGCCATTGACAGTATAGCTACTACCTGTGATGGAACAGCTTTCAAAGATAGAGCCAACCTGTTGTCCAACAAATCCGCCTGCGTAGCCCTTATCGCTTGCAGTTGTCAGGCTCAAATTGTTTATACTGCAATCGACAAATTTAGCATTGATGTACCCGGTAGGAATCAATTTTTCTAGGGGAAGCGCATTGCCTAGCAAAATGGTAATCAAATCGCCCAATCCCAAACCCGGAATGACATTCAGGATATTGGTCAGCAGTTCAACTATTTTTCCCAGCGCTTTTGAAAGGCCATCGTATTGCGTCACACCAACGGTGTAACCAACAAAGCCGCCTGTATTGTTATTGACATTCCGAACCGTTGCATCAATCACTTCGATGCCGGAGAACTCAACCTGTCCTTCTACGCGCCCGGCTATTGCGCCGGTAGCAAGCGCCGTTGGGTCGTTCTTTCGGGCGTCAAGAACATCTCCCAGAGTTTTACCTAAGTCGATTTTCACCTGTCCAAAAGTCAGGATGAAAGTTAGGCCACTCAGCAAACCGCCCAACAGCTTACCCAATGTGCTTGTCAATGTGCTGACAAGTGTGCTTGGATAATAAGTTTCGCTTGTCGTTGTTTGAACAGAAATGTTCTGGAATTTGAGGTTTGAAACCCGAACCAGTCCCTTGCTAAGACCAATATCCTTCTCGCTCACCTCGCTGGAGATTGTGGAGAAGAAGCCAACGCCCATCTGCTCGCCAACATTCAGTTTATCAGTCTGCATTACGCTGACATTTGAAATTGTAGGCTTTGTGGATGTGTTGATGGCGGAAGAGTCATCATTCCATATTTTTTCGCCGTTGGCCGACTTCGCACCAATCATTGTTCCTTGGAAAGTCAGAGGAGTCCAGTTTGCACTGCCAAGGTCAATATCTCGGAAGATGATGTAGTTGGCATTAGGCGCGTAAGTCTGGTTGGTAACCTTGTTAATGTTTAAGTCGGGGTCAATTTCGCCTGTTGTCTGGTTAACACCGCATGGCTCTCTGTCGTAGTTGTGCCCCAATCCGCTAAAACTTTTGCTTGCCGGAAGAGCTGTTCCAAATGTAAAATCCCGGATTCCATTATCTGTAGCTGATAGGTCAGCATCACCACCGTACAGAAGGATGTATTTCCCTTTTGCATCAGTGTCCAACTTCCACGAGTTAAACGCGGATTCTCTATATGCTTGGTAAGCAGCGCCACGCACAGGATAATATTCACCGTTTGATTGCTTTACGCCGATTTTCCGCAGCTGCTGTTCATTGCCAATCAGGATATAGGTTTTACCGCCTAGTTCCTTAATGACCTGTCCCGGAAAATCGCGTCCGTCCGCCTTGCCCTCCTTAACGGTAACCGAGTAGGGCTGCACTGAAATGTCGGAGCTGAATTGTTTAGATAGCACATAGCGGTGATTTAAGCTGTATGTCAGATACGCGTTATCCTCCCCATTAGGGTAGATAAGCTGACCGCAGCCAAAGGTCTCCGCCTGTGCATCGCCATCCATGACCGGCTCTGCGTCTAGGTTCTCCTCATGCAGCACCGCCATCTGGTAAGGATTGTAAAGATAGATGGTGTCGCTTTGCGCATCATACAGCGTTAGGTTATCGCTGTTTTCCGTCAACGGTGTGATACTGCCCGTGAAATCATCTGGCAGCTGCCATTGCAGCATATCACCCGTCAGTTCGATGTCCTCGGCAATAGCGTATTGTGCGTCCGAAGCGTATGTGATGTCTGTACCGTCTTCGCCGGTAACTGTATTACCGCTTCCAATTTCTTTTAGTTGGTCGCAAGTGTAAATGAGAATCTTGCCGTCCTGAAACAGTGGTTTGTCACTGCTTTCCTCCGGCGTGACGATTTCCTCGTCAGAGGGAAGTTGCTCGTCATCCGGCAGGGGCTGTTCCTCATCTGGGGTAATTGGGTCAATGTCCGTGCCTGAATCCGGTGTATCTCCCAATGAAGAGTCCGTTGATTCAGAGGAGTCCGGCTCATCTGCTTTGCCTGAATTGCCCCCGGATGGAGCAGCGTCTACCGCGCCATCCGTATCAGCATCGTCCGATATATTCGTGTCATCTGAAGGAGTTTCCGGGATGTACCCTGCATCACTGTCTGCAGGTACACTCTCGTCCACGCTTTCAGAAGTTACCACACTGCTTTCAAGTGGGGTGGTGCCATTTGCAGCATAGGCTACCGGTGCCGTGCTCTGGAACAGCATAAGCCCTGCCAAAGTTGCGGACACACATCTCAAAAAGGAGTAATGTTGCATAGTAATAAGACTTCGCACTCCGTGCCAAACAGGCATTTCAATGGTAATATGATTCAGCTTATCAATTCTTTGTATCTAACTGCATTTGATAAGCGTATAAAAACGGCCGTCATAGTTAATATGACGGAATTTCTTTAGCGTATGTATAGGCAATTTATTCACCTATGTTGCTTCTATTGCGTTGTCAACATTCTCGTTTAGAGGGATTATAGCACCCCCCCCCACGAAATCAAGACTTTTTCTTAAGAATCCGCAGAATCCGCAAATTCAACTATTATTCCTTACGAAATAGCAAAAGTTTCGTCTATCTAACGGAACCATTATCGTAGTTCCTAATTGAGCATGATTATACCACCGTAAAAAGAGCTCAAGACTTTTTCTTAAAGCTGATAATTATTCCGTAAAACCGAAACGCGTTTCGCAGCAAAACAATTGCCATAATTTGCTATGCGAAACAGCCAATTCTTTTGCCGCGTGATTTTCGCCCACAGATTCTGCGTTTATAGTTCTCCTTTATGTCACTTTTACATCAGATACAATGTATTACCAACCGAGTATGGAAAACTCAAATTACGCCTTTTAACAGAGCATGCTTATTTTGCTCATTTGCTTTTGTCGCAACACTCTCAAAACCAGTATCTCATATGCCCAGATTCCCTTTCTTGACAACAAAAAAGAGGGCACCGTTATTGGTGACCTCTGAAATGTGTTGAGCGAGTTGTTTGCTCATCGTTTATCTTCCCGCGTTTTCGCGTATTCTTTCTGGATGTCCGAGAACAATATCAGATTGCTCGACTGTCCTTTGCTTCCTCTCTCAAAACCTTTAAGCTTGACCTCGCAGTCTAAGGCAGTTTCGAGGTCCGCGATTCTGGCATGGTCGCTGCACAGCGGCAAGGGATTCTCGTCATCCGGGCCGCAGGTGATACTCAGGATACCGTACAGCCATTTGCCGGGACTCATGATGAATTCCTTATCGATGTCCGTTTCGAGGAGTTCTATCCCCGGAAAGTAGGGCGTTTCGAGTCTCGGGAATTCTTCCTCATCGAAGTTGAAGCTGTAGGTTAGCACACAGTCGGGTGAAGGCGTTTTAATGGTGCAGCGGAACCGCTCATCGGGGAATGCCTGGCACCGCGTCACGGAATACTGATAAGTCCCCGTGCAACTCACAGCAAAGTTGAAATACTCAACCCACGCATCAAGGTTCGTCAGCTTATACGCATGTACGGTTTGCAGAATACACTCGATTGCTTCGTCCTTATGTTCCTGCAAAAGCCGCCCTTCCTCGGTATCGGCACCGAAATTGAACCCTAAACCCGTATCCTTGCTGTATCGGCCTTTCGTGTAGTTGCTCAGCCAGCGAATTCCGAGGACCTCAAACGCGCCCTCGTAATGTGAGAAGGCATAGGCATACTCATTGATATGAAGCGTACCCTTGATGACATACTCGGAATCGTAATACTTTGTTTTCTTGTACCGAAGATTATCGGTGCAAATCATAGCAAACATAGTTTCCTCATTTCGCTGGGTTATAAGGTTCCGGCATCGGCTTCCAGGCGATAATCATACCTTCCGGCCACGCCCATTCGCACAATGGTCCGTCCCACCATTCGCCGTGCTCATAAAAGGCAGTCGTGGTCAGAAGAGGGTCTTTGCGGGTGACGAGATAGGAATCGGATTCCGGAGGCGGGGACTCGGTCATAGGTGTCCAGTCGATGGTCTTTTCTAGTGTATCCATAAGCGCCTCCTTAGCTTTTCCGTTCTGCAAGCGGTACTCAGTCCAGCGGGCGCGTGTACCGGCATTTCGGATAGCTGCTGCATCCCCAGAACGCACCGTTCCTGCCATTGCGCATAACCAGAGGCTGACCGCAGAACGGGCACTTCGTTTTCAGGTCCTCAATATGTTGCTGCTTCTCTTCTTTCGTCACCTCAGTGAAAGGCCGGAGCAGTCCGGCTAATCTCTCAATATCCGCATGAGAATATACTACCGGTGCATCCTTTATCCGCTTCCGCATAAGGCGCAGCATCGTATGGCGGCGGCATACCGTGATATCCCCGTCAAAGTATTGCGGGACTTTCTTTAGCGTGCAGCGTTCCGAGAATACGACATAGGATGAAAAGGCTTCTTCCGGCATAGACAGGTACTCAGCCAATGCCCTGATATGCGTGCGGTTCTGCTTGACGGGATTGTAGAAGTGTTCCTTGCGACCGTTTCTGAAGCACTGTGTCCATTTCAGCTGGTCTTCGCTGCCGAATATCCAGCCGCTGTAGTATTTGCTCTCGATGACAAAGATGCCTTTCTCGTGCAGCATCAGCAAGTCGATTTCGGTGGTCTTGCCTTTCATCGGCAGGTACAGGTTAGTAAGAACCACACGTTCCCCTTCGATGCCATTGCTCTGTAAGGCATAGTCAATCAGGTATTCACCGAATTGTCCTGCGTTCCGGTAATGCAGGACAGATTTAAGAAGTCCCGGCTGCTCACCTTTCAGGATTTGCCAAAGCCCCATGGATGCCACCTACAATCCTATCTGCTATATTTCCTTTTTCCGCCGCCAAATGTTCATTGGTTTTGTTGCTGCCTACATTATTATATATATTATACGACAGGCATTACCAAATAGCAATTAGGAGCATATCGAAAACGGCAAGTTTTGGTTGCCTTGATTCCGATTATCTCCCGCCGATGCCGGGCAGTGGATGGGGAGGATTTTCCAAAACGAAACTTTTAATTCGAGTGCTTAGCTATTGACAAGCTGCTTTCTTTGTGCTTGTGACCCGAATGGTACGCTGCCACGGTAGCTGGCTATCCGCTCTGGATGAATCCTTCTGCCGAGGTTCACCGTACTTGCCGTTCCGCCGGTCGTGCAGCCGGAGTCAGCCCTGCCTGCATCGTTCAGAACGGAAGAACATACTAACACCTATACCTGCAAAATAGTATACGGAAAGCCACACTCCAACAAGCCAAAGCAAGTCCCTGACAAGTGTTTAGCAAGTCTCTAACAAGTGCATACCCCATACGCACCAAACAAACCCGCCGACTGTATCATCGATAGCAGCAGAAAAGGGAGTCGCATTCCACGACTCCCCTCTCGGCAGTAAATCATTTCAGTATTTTATTCAGCTGCAGATTGAAAATTTTGCTCAACGCATTCAGCCGGTCCTTCGGCACATCAATGTTCTCAGGTTCCTTGAATCTAAAGCCTTCCATGTTCTTTAGTTCCGCACGCAAATCATCGGTAAGCATCGCCTGTGCCGTCTTGATGAAATCCCCGCCAACCCTCGGCTCGCACTTCGATATGCACCACGCCGGGTTCTTTTCAAGGGCTTCTGTATCGAATTGGAACAGCAGGCTGCGGTTGTTGTCATACACAGGAGCCATTCCGGTAATTTGCATCGTATCGTTGTCGAAAAGGAAGCCAACATTCCCCAAGTGCCGGTCAATGTTGAGAATAAGCGCGTCCAACACGAACATCCGGCGCATAAGGTCCTCGCTGCCGTATTGTTCAGCGAATTTCAGGAATGCAGCTGGATTCCTGCGATTGGAAACCGGTAATGCCGACAGCTTAACCAAGCCAAATTGTTCACTGGTAAACAGCTTGCACTTTGACGCCAACCGTCCATGATACAAGGTAAGTTCATACTTTGCATTGTTTTGGCAAAGAATATCGGCTACCTGAGTAGCGAGGTATTCAGACAACGGTTCAATTTCGTAGGTGTCGCTGCCGCTTTTGTACAGGTAGGCTGTGCCATTTTCTCGCTGCCAGCACTTGGCATACGCACCGTCTGTCCCGAATTCAGGAGATGTCGAAGAAAGAGTTGTTGAAGAGATGACGCCATCGAAAGCCGCGTTGGAAACCAATTCATCGAACTCGTTGCGATACAGGGAAACATCGTTCCAAGACAGGGTGCTTTCCGGTTGTTTTACCCAGAATGTGTCATTGAGAGAAAGTGCGTGAGTTAATTTTAGAAAATTTTCGATGGATTCACAACCATACTTTTTCAGTAGCTCTGCGATGTGTTTCCTGTGCTTAGGTGCCTTGCGTGCATCAAGAAAATCGCCAATGTTATCGTATCCGATAGGTCGAGATTCTGTATACCATTCAATTTCTTTGCCTGCCACAAAGCCGAACTCGTCCTCATAGCAATCAAACAAGAGCCATTTTGTATCTTTGTTCATTAGTAAAAACAACACGCGGAACCGCACCTCACTTTATACAATATTTTGCTCTATCAAAAGTATATCTCAATTTATCATAATTGTCCACGAATTTCATAGCTTTGTCCTTTGTTGGTTCCGTTTTTGTCATTCGTGTCGTTTAGTGTTATTTTCAGCGATTTTTATGCGTATATTTGCACGAATATTTCTGGATGAATCATCCTGCTGAGGTTCACCGTGCCAGCCGTCCCACCGGTCACGCAGCCGGAGTCAGCCATGCCAGCATCGTTCAGAACGGAATATAACCGTGACCGCTTGCTGTTTGTCTCTTCCCACAGAGAGGGCCTATACTACCAAGGCTTTATTTCCCAATATAATAGCTATCTGAGCATACTATCGCTTCATCCACTGCTTTCCGCAGTCTGTCATAGGATACTTCCTCTTTCGCAAGACGCTTAACGACATTCAGCGATATCTTTTTCTGCGCAGGCGTTTCCTTACAATACCCGTCTACCACGAATGTTGGCACAACATAGAACACCCAGTCATCCACAGTCAAGGCATTGCGCTTACCGATATCCTTGTTCGTATTCAGGCAGAATACATATACCTCTGACTGCCTCGACAGTTTTTGTTCAGCATCCTGGTTCTCCCAGTAGCTGTTGTTTGTCGGTGCAATCGAGAAGGTCCGTATCTTGGATATCTCTTTGTTCCAGGGATGCACATAGCTGGTCGCCTTGACCTCGATGCGCTTGTTGCGGTATGCCATGTCATAAGCCGTCCAGTAGTTGACGTTCTCGGCTTTTTCAACACCGAGCGCTTTCGCCACAAGGAACTCCGCTATCGTTTCCGCCATACCGTCCAGCTGGCTGTATGCGTATTGCCAGAAATCCTCAACGGAGAAGAGGTCCTTGCCACGGAATCGGAACATCTCATCGGGCGCATAAGGCTCATATGCAGTCAGTTCTTCTTTCTTCTTAGCTACTGCCGCTTCCAGCTTTTCTGTATACGAATTTTTCGTGTCCATTTGTCCCCCGTGTCCTTCGCATATACTTTCCCAGACTATGCCTTTAGTCTAGCACATGTTGAGCACAAACGCCACAGGAAATTGATGCGTTGCGTTGCTTTTTAGCATTGTCGGAAGATTGGGCTTCGGAGCAAAAAAAAGCATACAGGCTGGTGTGCCCATACGCTGTTCTTATCAGTGCTAGTCTTGCAGCTGCTCAATTTCTATGTCGGGAATCGCTCCATATTTTCCGAGAAGATATCCTTTGCGGATGTTATCGGTTGTACGCGTTGAGAAGGTGCTGATGCTGTACAACTCCGATGTGCCATCGTCTATGTGTTTATCTACAAAGTATAGCTGGTCTTTTCGAAGCAGCTCCATGCTCAGCAATTCAGTGTTGTGCGTTGTGAAGATAAGCTGAGCGCCTTTCGGGTTCGTCTTTTTGCTCTGGAATTTAGCGATGATAAACTCGACTAAAGCCGGGTGCAGGTCCTTTTCTATCCCATCGATGAGTAAAAGCCCTCCTTTTGACAAGACCGATTCGATGGCAGGCGCGAGCGCCATCAGCTTTCTTGTGCCATCGGATTCGTCTGCGAGCTCAATCGAATACATGTTATGATTTCCGCTCTTGTCTTCGCCTTGATGTATAGATGTCGCTGTGACCTGGCCCATCCTCAAATGCGTTTCTGCATTGCTCGAGGTTTCGGAGAGCAGATGCATAAACTGTACGAGTGCTGTTTTGTCTTCATCCGGTATATTCTCCGGCAAGTCAGCTCTCTCGTTAATTTTCTTGCTGTTGATTTCGAACCGCATGTCCTCAATGCCGACATCCGCAGCTTTCGCATAATTAGAAATCGCTTTCAGCATATTGGTATCGTTCGAGTATTCGAGCAGCTGCCGAGGTATATCCGAATAGTCTCTTGAGAAATAAATCATCTCTCGAAACCAAATCATGGCTTTCGAGCAAGCCTCATCGTTCATAGTACATGCCACGGAGAAGAACAACTGATTTTCTGCCACTATCTGGCTTATCAGTTTTCTGCGAGCCTTTTCTTCGGTAAAGGAGAAAACCTGCTCGCTTCTGGAAAAGACGAGGGCCTTCTGTCCTTTCGGTGCATGGTATAGCGATTCAGCACACACCTTCTCTTTCGTTGCGGAAAACGAATACCAGTATTTGGTGCCGTCTAAGGTATACACGAACGAGAACTCTGTCGGTTCAGATGCCGAATAGTCGTTCAACGCGAACGGAACAACCGGTATCGCTGCTTTTTCGTGTTGCGTCTTCTGCGCGTTCTTTATGAACTGAACCGAAAGCCAAAATGCCCGGATAACATTACTCTTGCCGCCACCGTTCTTTCCGTAAATGGCAACGCTTGGCAATATACGCAGCCCTCCGTATGGGATAAGGACACTTTTCAGTGTGCTCAGACCCGTGGCTTCCATGGAAAGCACCGCCTCATCACGGAACGAGCGGTAGTTTTTCACGGTAAATTCGACCAGCATATTCTCACCTCTTTCGTATACTTATAGTATACATGGTTATTTTGTGAAATTCAACGCTTTTTGTCAACTATTTTGCTTTTTATGCGCGCATTTCTTCGTTTCTGTGCATTTCATTCGTGTTTCCCCCACTACAGATGGTCTTTGCAGCAAATAAAGAAAGCGTACAGGCAGGTGTGCCCATACGCTAATTTGTATTGTTGCTGATTCAGGATACCGCTTTACTGAAGGGAGCGGCATTACCGTTCTGGACTTGTATTAGAGGCCTCGCCGAAATGACTGCTCGCATGCCTCTTTCCAGCGTTGCATCCTCTCTCCTGTGTCTTGAAAAGCAGAACTATATGCGGTCTCGCTGCACGAATAGCACACAGGATATCCAGTACCCCATGCGGGCATATATCTGCTGAGTGCATAACTCCATCGTGGTTGCCATATATTTCCGCGAGGATGCCGCTTTCCGGGACAGGCAGCGCAGAACCCCGCCGCTAGGAATCATGCCAGAACGGAAAAGCTACAGGGAAGCTATATACTCGTTTACAAACCGGAAACTGTAATTACATTCCATACATATTGGCATTCTTTACAATCACTCTATCTCCTTTTTCTAATTGTTCCT
>ERZ773169.724-NODE-724-length-36696-cov-9.764008_pt1 | contig 36696 bp, 26 predicted proteins | sample MGYA00580536_ERZ773169 | MGnify/ENA primary metagenome ERZ773169 (study PRJEB29015, sample SAMEA2737814) | human gut metagenome | biome: human gut; feature: human-associated habitat; material: faeces | place: China | collected 2012 ... | reverse complement strand
TTACGAGGTCTGCGAAGCAGGAAGCCCATTGGCTTTAGACAATGGGTAGTTCACCCAGTAAGGAAAATTACATGTTTTGATCCTGCAGATGAATAATCACAGAGCAGCTGCTGGGGGATGAGCAAGTGGTGCAAATGGATTGCGAATATCCATTTAGTATAAATAAAGAGGAACATGAAACATGCAGATTTTATGGATTCGCCATGGTCAGACGCAGGGTAACGTTGAGCGGCGTTATGTCGGCAGAACGGATGAAGGGCTGACCGCAGATGCAAAAGAAAAATTAAAAATGCGAAAGCAGCAGGGGATTGGATTTGAAGCGGATCTGATTTATGTCAGTCCGATGATTCGCTGTCGGGACACGGCGGATCTTTTGTTCCCGGAACAGAGAAAAGTGCCGTGGGACGGACTACAGGAAACAGATTTCGGGGATTTTGAATATAAAAATTATAAAGAATTGAAGGATGATCCGTTGTATCAGGCCTGGATTGACAGCAATGGTCAGATGCTGATTCCAAACGGAGAGAGTGGCACGGATTTTCGCAGGCGATGCTGTGCGGCATATGAGAGATGCGTGGCAGAGGCAAGGGAAAAAGGTCTGGAGAAGATTGCAATTGTGTGCCATGGTGGTACAATTATGTCTGTTATGGAACGATACGGCGTACCGAAAAAATCCTTTTATGAATGGCAGGTTGCCAATGGATGTGGGATTTTGACGGAAACGACAGAAGAAGGGGGAAACGGATATGGTATTCGGGAAATTAGTAAGTGGGAGTGAAAAAAATGAGCAGATGCAGCAGGTGACAGACATCCGCAATGCGGTGTTAGGTCAGGAACTGCAGCTTTCGATAAAGGAAGAGCCGGATGCGTTTTGTATGTATGCATTGGCGTATGAAGGGGAAACGGCAGTTGCAACCGGCGGGATTTCTTTCGATGGAGCATCCTATCAGATGAAGGAAGTGGCTGTGCTGCCGGAGTTTCGCAGAAAGAAATATGGTGATTTTATTGTACGTCTGCTGATCGACAAAGCGATGATGTCAGGGGCACAGATGATCAATGCGGATGTGTTGCAGGGAGCGGTACCGCTTTTTGAGACAGTTGGATTTAAAGCAAGTGGTGAGTTGTATGAAAAGGACGGAAAGCAATGGCTTCCGATGCAGCTTCAGGCAGAAAGCATTCATAAGTGCTGTAATTGTGGGCACTAAAAAGCACAAAAAATGTATTTTGGAGGGGATATAGAAAGCAGGTGCTCAGTCAGAAATGACACAGAATGGAGATTTTTCAAAGGGAAGTATTATTAAAATTTTGATGCGTCTGGCGATTCCAATGACGCTGGCGCAGCTGATGAACGTTCTTTATAACGTGGTGGACCGTATGTTTATCGGGCGGATTGGCGGCGATTCCATGGATGCGCTGACGGGCGTTGGTGTGTGTCTGCCGATGATCACCATTGTAATTGCGTTTGCAAATCTGGTGGGAATGGGGGGTGCGCCGCTTTTTTCCATTGAGCGTGGAAAGAAAAATGACAGGGAAGCAGAATATATTCTTGGAAACTGTGTGGTACTGTTTTTGTTTTTTGCGGTAGTACTGACGGTGGCAGGACTGATTTTCAAGCAACCGCTGCTGATGCTTCTGGGAGCCAGTGAGGTGACGCTTCCTTACGCGGAACAGTATATCACGATCTATCTGCTTGGGACGATTTTTGTCATGTTCGGTCTGGGACTGAATAACTTTATCAATGCGCAGGGATTTGCAAAAATCGGCATGTGTACAACCGTGATCGGTGCGGCTTTGAATATTGCGCTGGATCCAATCTTTATTTTTGTACTAAATATGGGGGTACGCGGAGCTGCAATCGCAACGGTAATCTCACAGGCGGCAGCGGCTGTGTGGACGGTGCGTTTCCTGACTGGAAAAAAAGCGTTGATCCGAATTCAGAGACGTTCTATGCAGCTTCAAGGGGCGCGTGTGAAGAAAATTATGGGACTTGGTCTGGCCGGATTTACCATGTCGGTCACAAACTCAACGGTACAGATGGTGTGCAACGCGACGCTGCAGACCCACGGCGGAGATGTGTATGTCGGCATTATGACAATTATCAATTCTGTGCGGGAGATTATTTCTCTGCCGGTGCAGGGATTTACCAGCGCCAGTCAGCCGGTGCTTGGCTACAACTACGGTGCAAAGGAATATGAGCGTGTGAAAAAGACGATTCGGACCATGGCGGGAGTTACGATCGTGTATACACTGGCAGTCTGGGGGCTGGTTTCCGCGATTCCGGGAGCGTTTATCCGGATGTTTGGCGGAAGTGGTGATACGCTGACGCTTGGAATTTCGGCAATGCATTTGTATTTCTTCGGATTTTTCTTTATGGCGTTTCAGTTTTGCGGACAGTCGACGTTTACGGCACTTGGAAAGGCAAAACATGCGATGTTTTTCTCTATTTTCAGAAAGATTATTATCGTAGTTCCGTTGACTTTGATCCTGCCGTATTTGTTTGGACTGGGCGTGCATGGTGTGTTTATTGCGGAGCCGATTTCCAATGCCATCGGTGGACTGGCATGCTTTATTACCATGATTGTGACCGTGTATCGCAAACTTGGCAGGGAATAAAGTTGTTTTTGTGGATAAAACAGAGGTGTAATACATGGAGTCAGAAAGAGGATCCGATTTTCAGAAATAGAGATTGGATCCTTTTCTATTTGTTCCGAATTGTATAAAAAGGTCTGCCCGGGCAAGTGAAAACGGCAAGCATTCAATCCGGAAAGGGTATATAATGAAACACGTAAAGTAGTTCAGATATATAAAAATATGTAATCCAAAGAAAAAATTCATTAAGAAGTGTTATGTGTGCAACTGTGAAAATGAGGAGCCATTGTTGTGACATAGAAAAAGAACATGTATGTTAAAATGGGGATTGGCATACATTTTTCACCTTTAAAGAGCAGACAACAATATGGTGTAGGCGAGAAAAAAAGAGTACTTAATGAAATTTGGTGAAACAGACAGAGCGACAAAAAGAAGTTGAATATTTGAACTGTATATTGTGGCAAAGGTAGGACGGTTGTACCTGCGGAATTGATAAAAGACATTACTTATGTTAAGGATCGGGGAACATGAAACAGATGAGGAGAAAACAGATACATCTGTCTGTCCATTGCCAGTGAGGAAGGATCTTCTTTTCCATTTTTAATGATTATATATAGTAAAATTCCCATGCCGAAGGTGTGGGAATTTTGCTCTCTATATAAATATAAAAGGATGTGAAACAAGTTTATTACATCCGGTAACAAAGGCAACTATGGGGATCATGCAGGAGGAGAAAAAGTATGAGGAAAAAAATTGTAGTCCGGATGCTTTGCCTTGCAATGGCGGCATCAATGATCGGAACAATGGTTCCGACAAGTCTGTATCCGGTTACAGCAAAAGCAGCAGAGGCTAATCAGGATATGGAAGCATCTGATCAAAATGAGGATCAGATTGCAGTTCAGGCGGAGCTGGAAGATGGTGTCAATGATGAATGGACACTGGAGAATAAAGTTGGGGATGATGCAGTTTGTGCAGTAGAGGACGAATGGCTGCATTTGAAATCAGGTGTTGGAAATGGAAATAATCCAGGCTCCAAACCGGCAATGTTTGTTAATCCAACCACATTTGATTTTTCCAAAGATGGATATTTTGATTTTACAATCAAAACAGACGCAACGGAAGCTACAAACAACCGTTTTGGTGTATATCTTGGATACAATACCGATTCTGTTGGTATGATGATCGGCTTTGATGCAGGCGGATGGTTCTGGCAGAAATACGGTGCAAGTGGAAGTCCGTGGTATACTGGTGACAGAATTGCATCACCAACCAGTGGTGAGGAAGTAAATGTACACATCGAGTGGACTGCAGCTAAAAAAGTAACAGTTAAGATTGGTGATACAGTTGCATTCCAGAATGAAGACTTCAGTGAAATCGGTAGTCTGGGCAATAAAATCGCATTCAAATGCGGAAGCTACGGCGGAAATGCGACAGATGTATTTGTAAAGAATATTCACTATACCGGACAGAAGACAGTGGATCAGATCAAGACTTTTGCAGTAAGTGGTAAAGTTGTAGATGCAGAAGGTAAACCGATTGCCAATGCAACAGTTGCAGTTGGAAAACAGAGCACAAAAACAAACGAGGACGGCGTTTACAGCATTAACGTAAAACCGGGTCAGTATCAGCTTAGCGTAATCCGTGATGGATATGTAAGTACAACACAGGATGTTACTGTAGGTGAGCAGAATGTGAATGTTGAAAATATCGTTCTGACACAGGAAGCTCAGCTTGAGACAGAGACACTTTCCACAGAAGACATGGATGTTGTTGTTTCCAAGACATTTCCAAGTGTTGTCAGATACGATATGAAAAAAGGTGATCTGGCTGGTAAAGTGTTCTATGGACAGAGCGAGAAGATCAATACAGTAACGATCAACGGAACAGCTGTAGAGCTGGATGATGCTGATGTAAAAGCTACTTTTGACGGTGCAAAAGCGACTTATGTAATGACAGTCAAAGGTGACAAAATTGATGCAGTGATCACATCTGAGCTGGTTGCTGAAGGTAATACACTGGCATTTAACATTACAGATATCAAGAATAATCTGGAGGATACAGTAGATGGAAATCCGATCCAGACAATCGAGATTCCGAACCAGAGCCTTGTTTCTGTAAGAAGTTCACAGAATGGTGCTAACTTCAAAGGTGCTTCTATGTCTTCTAATACCAAGACCAGTGGTGACTACTATCTGGAAATTAAAGACAATACAACACACAACAGAGATTATGCATATGGATTTGTATCCAATGATGAGATGAGTGCCGGATTATGGAGTAATTCCGAGCATGATGGATACACAGCATCAACAACTGTATCCGGAGGATCTCATAATACCCGTGTACAGGCAACCACACAGAAAAAACAGGATTATGTATCTCTGGGACTGAGCAGTTGTGCATGGTATTATCATCGTGTAGTAACAGATTCTCACAACAGATCTTATATGGTAAAAGAGACAGAAATGCCTCGTACAAAAGTAATTATAGCAGGTGATATGAATGAGGATGCACAGATTGACTGGCAGGATGGTGCAGTAGCATACCGTTCTATCATGAACAACCCATATAAGAGTGAAGAAGTTCCGGAGCTGGTAGCATACCGTATCGCCATGAACTTTGGTGGACAGGCACAGAACCCGTTCCTGACAACTCTTGATAATGTAAAGAAAGTAGCTTTGAATACAGATGGTCTGGGACAGTCCGTACTGTTAAAAGGTTACGCAAATGAAGGTCACGATTCCGCACATCCGGATTATGCTGATATCGGTAAACGTATCGGTGGTGCTGATGACATGAATACTCTGATGACAGAGGGTGCTAAATACGGTGCAAGATTCGGTATCCATGTAAATGCCGGCGAGATGTATCCGGAAGCAAAAGCGTTCAAAGATGACAATGTTCGCCGTGACACAGCAGGTAACCTCCGCTATGGATGGAACTGGCTGGATCAGGCCGTAGGTCTTGACAGTATTTATGATCTGGCAACCGGTGAGCGTGAAACACGTTTTGATGACCTTGAGAAACTGGTAGGAACAAACCTTGATTTCGTATATGTAGATATCTGGGGAAATAATACCGGAAGTAATGATGATGACTCCTGGCAGACACGTAAACTGTCAAAAGAGATCAACAGCAATGGATGGCGTATGGCAAATGAGTGGGGTGTAGCAAACGAGTATGATGCAACATTCCAGCACTGGGCAGCTGACTTAACTTATGGTGGAGCAAACCAGAAAGGTCAGAACAGTGAGGTTATGCGTTTCCTTCGTAACCATCAGAAAGACTCTTGGGTTGCTGATTATCCTTCTTACGGCGGAGCTGCAATGATGCCTCTGCTTGGCGGTTACAACATGAAAGACTTCGAAGGATGGCAGGGACGTAACGACTATGATACATATATCACAAACCTGTTCACACATGATGTAACAACCAAATTTATCCAGCATTACAAAGTAATCAAATGGGTAGATGGAGATCCGGTAAATGCAGGCGGAGCTGCAAACTGGACACCGGATATGGAAATCACATTGAAAGATGATGATGGAAATAAACTGGTACTGAAAAGAGGTTCCGATAATCCATCTGATGCTGCCTACAGAGAGAGAACCATGACATTAAACGGAAAAGTTGTTGCACAGGGTGCACCTTCTGCTGGTGATCGTCGTGATTCTGATATTCAGGCAGGTAACAAACGTGGTACAGAGAGCTACCTGATTCCGTGGAACTGGGATGCTGAGACTGGTGAGAAAGTAGCATCTGCTGATGAGAAGATGTATCACTGGAATACACAGGGCGGCACAACGACATGGGATGTTCCGGACAGCTGGGCCGGATTAAAGAATGTTAAAGTATATCGTCTGACCGATGAAGGTAAGACAGATGAGCAGACTGTTGATATCGTAAATGGCCAGTTGACACTTACAGCAGAAGCTGAGGTACCTTATGTTGTATACAAAGGTGAGAAAGGTAATATCGATGTAACTTGGAGCCAGGGAATGCATATCGTAGATGCCGGATTTAACGGTGGAGCAGCTTCTCTTGCTACAAACTGGGCAAAAGTTGGTGATGGAACAGCTGAGATCGCTAAGAGTCAGTACAGCAATCCGATGCTGAAACTGAGCGGTGATGTAGCTATGACACAGGAACTGACAGATCTGAAACCGGGTCAGCAGTATGCAGTACTCGTAGGTGTGGACAACAGAAGTGACAGCAAAGCATCTATGACCGTAAAATGCGGAGATGAAGTCCTGGGAACAAATTATACAGAGCGTTCTATCGCAAAGAACTTTGTAAAAGCATATACACACAGTAATTCCAGTGCAACCGTTGACGGAAGCAGCTATTTCCAGAATATGTATGTATACTTTACTGCTCCGGAAAGCGGAAAAGTAACTCTGACACTTGCAAAAGCAGCAGGCGAAGGAGATGCTTACTTTGATGATGTTCGTATCGTAGAAAATGATGCACAGAATATCACAAGAGACAAAGACGGCAATATCGTGAAATTCGAGCAAGATTTCGAAAATAACGTACAGGGAATCTACCCATTCGTTGTCAGCGGTATTGAAGGCGTAGAAGATAACAGAATCCATCTGTCCGAGCTTCATGGACCATATACACAGGCAGGCTGGGATGTTAAGAAGATGGATGACGTTCTGGATGGAAACTGGTCAGTTAAGATCAATGGTCTGACACAGAGACAGACTCTTGCATACCAGACAATTCCTCAGAACTTCCGCTTCGAGCCAGGTGTAAAATATCGTGTAAGTTTTGATTACCAGGCAGGTAGTGATGGAACATACGGCGTTGTAGTAGGCAGCGGTGAGTTCTCAGAAGCAACAGAAGTTGATACACTGAACAAACACATGGGCAAAAACAAAGACGGACATTATGTCTGTGAGATCACAGGTGACCTTTCCGGACAGACATGGTTTGGTATTTACTCAACAGATAAAGCACCAGATCTGCAGGGATCCCAGGGAAGCGCACAGAACTTCGGCGGATATAAAGAGCTTGTTCTTGATAACCTTGTAATTGAGCGTGTAGATGAGAGAATTACAGAAAAAACCTTAAAGAAACTGATTGCAAAAGCAGCAGATCTGGATGAAGAGAAATATGCAAAAGCTGATTGGAAGACATTGTCAGAAGCAATTGATGATGCAAATGTTGCATTAAACAGAGACAAAACTTCTTCCGAAGAAATTGAAGCATGCTATCGTCATTTGAATGCAGTATTAGAGTATCTGTCAACTCGTGAGGTTTCTGCAAATGCAGGTGAAGAATTGGACATTCCGGTTGCAGGCGTGAAAGTAACAGCAGGAAGCCAGGACAATGGTACACACTATGGTTCTAACTTTGGTAACCCGGCATATGCAATTGATGGTGATACCAATACGCACTGGATGACAAACTTTGATGGATTTAGTTCCGCAATCAAAAACAGAGAATGCTGGATTGATTTCGAATTCCCGGAGGCACATACAGTAGATGGACTTCGTTATTTACCGGGACCGACTATGGGCGGATACCTTACAACAATCACAAAATTCGAGCTTTCTGTAAAAACAGCTGGTTCTGATGAGTATCAGTTAGTTCAGGAAGGAGAATGGGAGAACTCCTCAGGATGGAAGACCACAGAGTTTGAGCCGGTAGAGAATGTAACAAACGTAAGATTACTTGCAACAGAAGCAAAATCTACCAACTGGTGGGCAGTAGCTTCCGAAATCCGTGTTATGAGTAAAGTAGAAAACGGAAATACCGGTGGTGGTGATGAAGACACAATCAATAAATCCAGTCTGGAAAAACAGATTGCAACCGCAAACAAACTTCTCTCCAAAGAGAAACAGTATTCTGCAAAATCCTGGAAGACATTTGCAGCAAAACTGAAAGCAGCAGAAGATGTTATGGCGAATGCCGATGCGACTCAGTATGATGTAAAACTGGCACTTGCAAATCTGACAGATGCTATGAGCGGATTACAGATGAAAGATGGTCTGGCAGATGTGAAAAACGAGGATGGCAACTGGTATTACTACAAGGATGGTAAGATCGCAACTGACGTAACAACTGTAGCAAAGAACATAAACGGCTGGTTCTATGTAAAAGACGGTAAAGTAGACTTCAAAGCAAATACAGTAGCAAAGAATGAAAACGGCTGGTGGAAGATCACAGACGGCAGAGTTGATTTCAAAGCAAACACCGTAGCAAAGAATGAGAACGGCTGGTGGAAGATTACAAACGGTAAGGTAGACTTCGGCTACACAGGAATTGCAAAGAACGAAAACGGCTGGTGGAGAATCGTCAATGGTAAAGTTGATTTCAACTGCAATAGTGTTGAGAAAAACGAGAACGGCTGGTGGTACATCCGCGGCGGTAAAGTAGACTTTGGTTACACTGGAGTTGCAAAGAACAAAAACGGCTGGTGGAGAATCGTCAATGGTAAAGTTGATTTCAATTGCAACAGCATTGAGAAAAACGAAAACGGCTGGTGGTATATCCGCAATGGTAAAGTAGACTTCTCCTACACAGGTGTAGCAAAGAACCAGAACGGCTGGTGGAGAGTTGAAAACGGTAAAGTAAACTTCAACTATAACGGAATCGCTAAAAATGAAAATGGCTGGTGGTACATCCGTAATGGTAAAGTAGACTTCTCTTACAATGGCGGAACACACAACGTTGTTAACGGTAAAGTTCAGAAATAATAACTTCTGAAGCGGTTTGTAATAACGGAAAGTGAAGAAGTGGGGCGCTGTAACGCAGATAATATATCTGCGGAGCAGTGCTCCATTTTTTTGTGTTCCGAATTGTGTAAAAAGAGACGGTAAGAAAGTTGAAAATACCAAGTTTTTGATGCATGAAAGCGATATAATGAGGCTAAAACACAGTGAGAAGGTAGCACAAAACAGGGGTATTTTACATGAAAAAAGGAAAGAAAAAGCAATGGCTGATCGTACTGGTTCTGACAGTAGCAGTGATTGCTATGACCTGTGTCGGAGGTTGGAAACATGCACAGAAGACGGCATTTTCACTGACAATTAACGGGACTCAGATCAGTAAAGAAGAGTACATTCAATGCATGAATCTGGTGCAGTACAACACGATGGTAACCCTTCGTTCGGAGAAGCATGATGTTTCAGAAGATGAACTTTGGACGACGACTTATAAAAATGGAAAAACCGGATATGAATATCTGGCGCAGCAGACAGTTGAACAGTTGAAATATATGCATGCAGTATATGATATCGCAAAAGACAAAGGCTATATTAAAGATGCGACCTATGAGGGGATGCTGAACCGTATGGAGCAGGAAAATCAGTCACGAAGTGAGAAAATCGAAAAAGGTGAGACTGTCTATGGATTGAAAGAATATTCCACAGAAATGTATCAGGATTATGAACTGAATTATCTTCAGGAAACATATATGAATGATAAATCAAATGAAGATATGAATTTTACTGAGGAGGAAATTCAGAAACATTATGATAATGATGACTGGTTTGTCGGAGAAGAAGCCAGAGAGGTGGATCTGTCAGAAGCGCGTGCAGCAGTCATTGATGAATTGCGTCGTGCAAAATATGAGGAAATGACAGAAGAAAAAGCAAAGGTTGCTGAAGTGGACGGAGATATGGATGCTTTATCTCAGTTTACTTTGAAACAACTGTAATCAATTGGACTATGGGGAATTTGGTATAAAAAAATTATATCCGGTGATTACAGTCATACAATTAGGAGGAGAAGAAACATGAGAAAAAAATGGGCGAGCAGATTACTTGCAATGATGCTGACCGGTGTTACGGTAGTAAGCATGATGCCGGCAAACATCGCACATGCAGAAGAAGCTGACGGACAGCAGGGGACTACATATTATGTAAGTTCTCAGAATGGTGATGATGCCAATGATGGAACATCGGAGAAAAAAGCGTTTAAAACGCTGGATAAAATTAATGAGATTACGTTAGGACCGGGAGATAAAGTACTTCTGGAGAAGGGATCTGTATTTACAGATCAGTACCTTCATGTACAGGGAAGCGGAAGTGCAGAAGCACCGATAGAGATTTCTACTTATGGTGAAGGCAACAGACCACGAATTGACGCCAATGGCACCGGTGTATGGTATCAGGATTATGGAAATCATCTGGATAATACAGGACATAAATGGAAGGGAAATGTTTCTTCAACCATTTTGCTGAAAGATGTAGAATACATAGAGATCAGAGGTCTGGAGCTGACAAATGACAGAGAGACCAGTAAAGTAGACGATGGATTAAAATATAACGACGCAAATGTTATGGATCGTACCGGTGTGGCTGGTGTAGCGAAGGATAAAGGTACGGTAGATCATATTGTTCTGGATGATCTGTATGTTCATGATGTAGACGGCAATGTTATCAACAAACATATGGCAAATGGTGGTATTTATTTTATTGTAGAGAAACCAACAGATGAGAATGCTACCGGCGCTTCCAAATTCAATGATCTGACAATTGAAAACTGTAGTGTTGTAACAACAAACCGCTGGGGTATCGCAGCAGCTTATACCTATGCATGGGCACAGCTTAACAGTGCACATTTGAATGAAGCAGCATTGGAAAAATATGCTTCCAGTAATGTGACAATTCAGAACAATTACATTAAAGCTGCCGGTGGTGATGCAATCACAACCATGTATGTAGATCAGCCACTGGTTCAGTACAATGTGGCTGAGGATTGTTCCCGTCAGATGAATCCGACAGATTATCCAAGTGGCTGGCAGCGTGTAGCAGCCGGAATCTGGCCTTGGAAATGTAAAGATTCTGTGTTCCAGTATAATGAATGTTATAATAATCAGTATGCTTATCATGGTAATGGCGATGGTCAGGCATGGGATGCAGACTGGACAGACGGAACACTCTATCAGTACAATTACAGTCACGGAAACTCCCGTGGAGCAATCATGTTCTGTGGAGCAGAGGCTGTGAATACAACATTCCGTTATAATATCAGTGAGAACGAGTTGACAGGTCCGTTAGATTTACCAGGCAATCCGGATGCTCATATTTATAACAATACATTCTATATGAATGAGAATATTAAGAGTATTTTTGACCGTACCGGTGGAAATGCAGTGCTCGAGAATAATATTTTCTATTATGGTGGCTCAACGCCGTTAAATCAGAACTGGTATCCGGGCGGAACACTTCAGTATGACAATAACCTGTACTATAACTTTGCAAATACACCAAGCGGAGATAAGAATGCCGTTGTTGTAAATGCAGGTACAAAAGTTCTGGAAGATGCAGGATCCGGTCCATCTTCAAATACATCAGGTATTGCTTATATCAAAGAGAATGCATCTGTATTTGACGGTTATAAACTGGCAGAAGATTCGCCGGCAATTAATGCAGGTAAAGTGATCACAGACAACAACGGATATGATCTGGAGCATGATTTCTTCGGACATGCACTGACAGATATCCCGGAGATTGGAGCTGCAGAAAGTGATTATGTAACAGTAACTGCTACTTCTAATGTATATAATGTGGCAAATGATCAGATCAGTGGTCTGGCAAAACATACAACAGTCAAAGAATTACTGAAGAATCTTAATATAGACAGCAGTACGCAGGTTACAGTAAAATCCGGTGATAAAGTTTTAGCTGAAAATGATGTAGTAAACGGTGGATGCACAGTAACAATTTCCTATGGCGAGAAATCCAAAACATATACGATTGTAGCAAGTTCTGACTGCGAATTAAAATCTACTGTATATATGATGACAGGAACAACAATCAAGATTCCGTCTACCGAGAAGAATCCGGCAACTGTCAGCGAAGTAAAACAGAATGTAAAAACAAGCAGTACCGCAACCGTAAGTGTAATTTCTGATGACAAAGTACTGGCAAACACTGATACAATTGCGGATGGAATGACACTTCGCATTACGGCAGAAGATGGTACAACAAGCGATTACGTTATTGCCGTAAAGAATAATTATAACTGGGTTGGTGATTATGTTAACGCACAGCAGGGTAATGTGTGGTTTGGACAGATCAAAAATAACAGTGCAGATACATGGAATAATATGACATCCTATGATCCGGACTGGCCAAACTGGCAGGTAAATACTTATTATGGACCGGGCGTGGATGCCCCAAGTCATGCAGAGGCAGCAAAAAATAATACAAACTCTTATCATGGTCTGCTTTCTGCACCGCCAAAATCAGACATTTATACTGCAATGGCATACCGTGTACCAAAGAGCGGCGTGATTTCTTTTAATATCAGAAATGATGAACCGTATCTGCGTCAGAACGGAAACTCCGGTGGAAGCACAACACTGACTCTGATGCACAATGACACCGAGTTACAGAGCGTAACACTTTCTGTCAGTGGTCAGAAAGGTGAGTGGAAATCTATTGATGCGCTGGAAGTAAAAGCAGGCGATTATATCCGTGTGGTTGCAAAATCAAACAATAATCCTACAAAACCGTCTGCACATATTACACCGATCATCTCTTATGTAGATGAAGCAGTAGCAGATACCACAGTACCGGAAACACCGAAATATGCAACCGCTGCTGATGTAACAGAGTCGACAGCAGCCATCAGTTGGGAAGAAGCACTTGATAACGTAGCCGTTACAGGTTACAACGTATATGTCAACGATGAAAAAGTAAATGATGAACTGATCACAGATACTTCCTATACAGTCACAGGTCTGACAGACAATACAGAATACACAGTAACCGTTACAGCGGTAGACGCAGCAGGAAATGAATCAGGGGCATCAGAGGCAGTTACCTTTACAACCGTTGAGGCAGACAGAGAAGCTCCGAGTGCACCGGCGAATGTTGCAGCAGCAGATATTACCAGAGGCGGCGCAGCAATCAGCTGGGAAGCATCTACCGACAACGTAGGCGTAACAGGATATGATGTATATGTAAATGGTAAAAAAGACAACGATGCACTGGTAACAGGCACAACATACGAACTCAGTGGTCTGAATCAGGATACTTCTTATAAAGTAGAAGTTTACGCACTGGATGCAAAGGGCAACCGCTCTGAGGCAGGAAACGTTACATTCCAGACATTAAAAGCATATGCAGACGGATTATCTGATACAAGAGATGCAGACGGCAACTGGTATTACTACAAAAATGACAAAGTAGATACTGGCGTTACAACTGTTGCAAAGAACAAAAACGGCTGGTGGTATGTAAAGAACGGTAAAGTAGATTTTAGCTATACCGGAATTGCAAAAAATGAGAACGGCTGGTGGCGCATTGTCAATGGAAAAGTTGACTTTAACTGCAACAGTGTAGAGAAAAACGAAAACGGCTGGTGGTACATCCGCGGAGGAAAAGTAAACTTTGGTTACACAGGAATCGCCAAGAATGCCAACGGCTGGTGGAGAATCGTTGATGGAAAAGTAGATTTCAACTGCAACAGTGTAGAGAAAAACGAAAACGGCTGGTGGTACATCCGCGGCGGAAAAGTAGACTTCTCTTATACAGGAATCGCCAAGAATGCAAACGGCTGGTGGAGAATCGTCAACGGAAAAGTAGATTTCAATTGCAACAGTGTAGAGAAAAATGAAAACGGCTGGTGGTATATCCGTAATGGAAAAGTAGATTTCTCCTACACAGGAGTAGCAAAGAATGCCAACGGCTGGTGGAGAATCGAAAACGGAAAAGTAAACTTTAATTACAATGGACTTGCCCAGAATGAAAATGGCTGGTGGTACATTAAGAATGGTAAAGTGGACTTCTCCAATCGCGATGACATCAGAATCAATGGAAAAATTTATAAAGTGTTCAATTAGTAAATAACCGATATAGAATTACCCCATAGTGTACTGATTGAAAAAAGAAGCGGCTTTCGAAAGAGAGCCGCTTCTGTTGTGCTTGAATCAAGTCGAACGCACGTGAGACTTGGTGCGTGATTCTGGTCAGCGTAAGCTGACATATTCTTCTCAGAATCACCGCACTTTACAAAATATTGCAGATCATAGGTATCGTTGATAAAGATATCTGATTATTCTGCATGTGTGTTAGTTGTAATAGTTTTTAATATAGGATTTCCGGTAGCTGGAAGGAGATTCCCCGATCACTGTCATAAACAGTTTGGAATAATGCTGAGAATCTTTCAAACCAACCATCTGAGCAATCTCCGTCAGTGATTTATCTGTATCCTGCATCAGATCAATGGATTTGTTGATGCGGTAAATATTGATATAGTTGGACAGTGTGATCGTCATATATTTTTTGAACAGGCTGCTCAGATAACGGACGGAAATCTGAAGTTCCTTTGCGATGTCCTCCTGAAGAATCTTGTGCATATAGTTTTTGTGGATGTAATCCAGAGTGTATGCCACATAGCTGTTTTGCAGGTTCGGATCAGTAAAATCGTGATTTGGCCGCTTTTTGTCCAGAATATGAAGCATGATGTTCATAATGGCGATGTTGATATTCGCAGCAGTAAATAAACTGTCTGTCGAGGAGTGCAGCGAAATAATTTTGTTTACACAGTCATCCAGTACCTGATCAGATTCCTGTCTATAGTAAGTCTGACAGTGAAAACGGATCGCATGCATCATACCGATGGGATAAATGCCATCATCACTCAAGATGATTTTTGTGAAGGTATCCGGGCGGAAATGAATCTGTTGATATTCACAGTCCCCACTGTAATCAACACGGAAAGAGTGAATAACGTTTGGCAGGATCATGATAAAGTCTCCAGCCTTGCAGTGAATAGATTCAGAAGCAATATCCATATGGCAGCTTCCGGAAACTATTCGGTAAATTTCAATGGTCGTGTGAATGTGAAAACCAAACTGGTATCCGGCTTTCTTCTTTTGAACGAGCGCGCCTGTCAGTACATCATTTGATAGGGACAGGGCGAGCTGTTCCCTCATATTTTGATTTGCCATAATGTTGCTCCTTATATCATTGTGTCATTGCGATTTGGTGTGCTCTTATTATAGCAGAATTTGGGAAAAAGAGATACTGTTTGTTGATAAAACACTTAAGAGGACGTATTGAAAAGAGAAATACAGGTGTAAAATATAAGGAGTCAGATAGCAATATGCAAATTTACACACAATTACCAGAAAAGGGATATAAATTTAAAAGAAAAAATCTTGCAAGATATAAGAATTTCAATTATAATAGAAAAGTTGCAAGGGGGGAATGAAGTTTCTCTGTTTTTTAAGGAATATAAGTAATATATTTAGGAGGAAATTAAGTATGAAAAACTTGAATCGCTGGGTATATGCGATCATCGGTGTTATCACTCTGCTTCTCGCAGGTCTGGTATATGCTTGGTCCGTTATGTCCAAATCTATCGGTGCTTCCCGTCCGGACTGGACAGCAGCACAGTTATCTATGACATTTACCATGGTTATGGCATTTTTCTGTATCGGATGTTTGATTGCCGGTATGATGGCAAAAAAAGTCAGTCCGAAGATCTACATCATTCTTTCAGGAATTTTATTTCTGGCAGGATTTATGATCGCTTCCACCACAGGCACTTCACCGGCTACCCTGTATCTTGGATTCGGTGTTTTGTGTGGTCTTGGCGCAGGATTTGCTTATAACGCAGTTATGAGTACCATGTCTTTATGGTTCCCGGACAAACAGGGTCTGATCTCAGGTATTCTTCTGATGGGATTTGGTCTGAGCAGCTTTATCATTGGTAAAGTGTTTGCAGCTGTTACACCGTCTGATGGAACAGACAAGTGGCAGGAAACTTTCCGTATTCTCGGTATTATCATCGTAGTTGTAATGGTGATCTGCAGCTTCTTCTTTGTAAAACCGGAAGCTGGTTACAATCCGGGTGCTGCATCTGCTCAGAAAAAAGCAGTACGTGAGCCGGCTTGTGAAGTAAACACAGGAAAAATGGCTATGATGCCGACATTCTGGTTTTACTATATCTGGGCTATTCTGGTGAGTGCTGCAGGTCTTGCACTGGTTTCTCAGGCAAGTGGTATCGCAAGCCAGGTTGGAACTACTGTATCTGATGGAAACATTGCTACTGTTGTAGGTCTGATCTCTATTTTCAACGGTATCGGACGTGTAATCTTTGGTGGATTATTTGATAAAAAAGGTCACAGATTTACAATGATCCTTGATATGATCATTTTTATCGTTGCTGCTCTGATTCTTGTACTTGCTCTGATGAGCGGAAACTTTGCATTCATCGTGATCGGTTTCGTTGTAGGAGGACTTGCTTATGGTGGAGTTACACCGACAAACTCTGCTATCATCAGTGATTTCTTCGGACGTGAGAACTATTCTATGAACTTCTCACTGATAAATACAAACCTGCTGATTGCATCTTTTGCTTCTACTATTGCAGGTAAACTGTATGACGCAAGCGGATCTTTCATGACAACTATTTTCATGATGATCATCGTAACGGTTCTTGGTTTTGTTGTATCTTTCGGAGTACGCAGACCGAAAGCAAAATAAATAATAGAATATCAGATCATAAAAAATTAAGAAAGTGGAATAGTCCTTTTGTGGGACTGCCACTTTCTTTTTTTTATAAAATGAGTTACAATGGGCGAAGTCAGAAAAGAATCATCTCAGTCTGAGTTGAGACTCCCACTTCTGCAAGGTGAGTAATAACAAATCTTTCTCAGTGGGAGTTCAATCTCCGACTGAGATAAACGCTCCGCGAGGATGTGCAGTGATTCTGAGAAGAATATGTCAGCTTACGCTGACCAGAATCACGCACCAAGTCTCACGTGCGTTCGACTTGAACTGTAATGGGTGATAAAAATGGATGAATGTAAGGAATGTGAAAGATATGAAAATTGTTTTTTTAGATGATAATTCAATTGGAACGGACATTGATCTCAGTGGATTTGAGTCTCTGGGTGAAGTGGTTCGTTACGGAAGCAGTAAGCCGGAGGAGGTTCCGGAGCGTGTGAAGGATGCGGATGTGGTCATCATCAACAAGATGGAGATCAACGAGCGGACCATCGGAACGGCAGAAAAGCTGAAACTTGTGTGCGTGACTGCTACAGGTACCAATAATTTGGACAAGGAGTTCCTGGCAAAAAGGAATATTGCGTGGAGAAATGTGGCAGGCTATTCTACAGAGTGTGTGGCGCAGCATACGTTTGCGTTACTGTTCTATTTGTTGGAGAAAATGCCCTATTATGACAATTATGTTAAATCAGAGAAGTATGTAAATGATGCTATGTTTACACATTTTGCAAATCATTTTCATGAACTTTGCGGTATGACATGGGGCATCATTGGTCTGGGAACCATCGGCAGACGGGTGGCAGATCTGGCAAAGGCTTTTGGCTGCCATGTGATCTATTATTCCACTTCCGGAAACCATACGGAGGATGGCTACGAGCGCGTAGATTTTGATACCTTGCTTAAGACATCTGATATTGTGTCCGTGCATGCACCGCTGACGGAGCAGACGGAACAGCTGATGAATGCAGCTGCATTTTCAAAAATGAAAAACAGTGCGATTTTTATCAACGTGGGACGCGGACCAATCGTGGTGGAAGCGGATCTGGCAGATGCGCTGGAACAGGGTGAGATCGCGGCAGCAGGCCTGGATGTACTGAGCGTGGAGCCGATGCGTGAGGACAATCCACTGCGTTGCATCAAGGATAGCGAGAAACTTGTGATCACGCCGCATATCGCATGGGCGGCTGTGGAGACACGTAAGCGTCTGATGGACATTATTTTACAGCAGGTGAGGGAGTTCTTCGAAGTTTAAGCAAAAATAATGACAAAATGCGATAGATGAAAATACATAGGTTACGATGGAAGGAGAACGTATCTTTATGAAAAATAAAAAACGATTGGCGAAGCTGATTTTTGTGGCGATACTGCTTCTGATCATCTGGTATACATTTAAGGATTCCGCAGGGGATATTGTTGCACAGCTTCAGAAAACATCTTTTGCGGTGCTGGTGGCGATTATGGCAGCAACCGTGATCTATCATTTGTTTGAGGCGTGGATTACCTACTCACTGGCGCGCAGATATAATCCAAAATTCAAGTTCCGGGAAGCCGTTTACTGTGCTTTTAATTGTTCTTTTTATCGTTTGTCTACATTAGGAAGTGGTTCCGGTGTGGCAGCAATCGTGTATCTGGGAAAAAAAGGTGTTGGCTATTCGGAAGCAACCGGACTTTATATGATTCAGTACATGGTGCACAAAGTCAGTGTGGCACTGTTCAGCGGACTTTTATTTATCTTGAACTGGAAAGTAATGTCTGTGAATTATAGAGAATATGGCGTGTATCTGGGACTTGCGTATGCATTGACAGTAATCATCAGTATTGCGTTGATCATTTTTGCGGTATCGGCGAAATCTCATCAGCTGATCTTGTGGATTGTGCGTAAGTTTAATAAAAGCGGAAAACTGACTCCGGCATTGAAAAAACTGGAAGAAAGCTGCGATATCATGGAAAAATCAACATCCCGCTTGTTGAAGGATGTACCATCGCTGATTTCTATGGTGTTGAAAAATTTGGCAAAACTGTGCTTCTGGTATTGTATTCCGTTTTTAATTCTGTTTGGAACAAATGAAATTTCAATATTGGATTCTTTGTCAATTACATCGTTGTCTGTTATGTCGGCAGCGGTAATTCCGACACCGGCAGGAGTAGGAGCGGTGGAACTGATCATGACGAACCTTTTTGCCGTATTAGTTGGTGTGCATAAAGCTGGTGCGATCACGGTTCTTTACCGTGTGGCAACCTTTATTTTCCCCTTTGTTGTGGGCGGTGTGCTGATTCTGATCAGTAAACTTGTGGTTACAGTTCACTCATCACATGGATTCAGGTAATGATCATGCTTGCATGAGGAATTACCTGGATGCATAGTGATGAAGGGAGCGCCTTTTTGTGAGCAAAAACAGTAGCAAAGCTACGGAGAAGCCCGAAAGGGCGTTTTGCGAATGGCGCGTGTGAACTGTAACAACCTGTGTATTGGCAGAAATAAGTAAAAAATTAGCTATTGCATTTGAAAAAAGTATGTGCTATCATATGTGCAGAAAAAGCAAAGAAATCTTCAGGGCAGGGTGAACTGAACCGAATGCAATTCGAAGCAGAGAGTCCCGACCGGCGGTATAGCCCGCGAGCGTGAAAGCGTTGATTTGGTGATTCTGGTAAGCAGAAGATTCCAAAGCCGACAGTATAGTCTGGATGAAAGAAGAACAAGCGAAAATAAATACTTAAATGAGACAGAAAAACAAATGTTTTGAAGTCCATTTAACAAAAAAGATTTTCACTCCCTGAGATTTATTTCTCAGGGATTTTCTTTTACCATAAATTTTTGATCTGAAAAATTATCGGAGCCGGGATGTGAATGTTACATAAAACTAACAAGAGCATCAGGCGATGAAACACAGATACATCAGGCAACGCAAAAATTTATGGAAGCAGAAAATCCCTGGAAGATTGAAGGGAGTGTTTTTTTATGCAGGAAAAAGAAGAATATATGAAACGGGCATTGGAACTGGCGCGAAAGGGAGAAGGTCATACATCACCGAATCCGATGGTTGGCTGCGTGGTAGTCAAAGACGGACGGATCATCAGTGAGGGGTATCACGAGAAATATGGAGAGTTTCATGCGGAGCGAAATGCATTGACCCGCTGTACAGAAGATACCACAGGAGCTGATTTGTATGTGACATTGGAGCCGTGTTGTCATCAGGGAAAAACCCCACCGTGTACGGACATTATCATTGAAAAAAAAATCGCCCGGGTTTTTGTGGGAAGTATGGATTCTAACCCACTGGTGGCAGGTAAAGGTGTACAGATCCTGCGGGATCATGGCATTTATGTAGAGACCGGAATTCTGGAAGAGGAATGCCTGAAGTTAAACGAAGTATTTTATCATTACATCACGACAAAGACACCGTTTGTGGTTATGAAATATGCCATGACTCTGGACGGAAAAATCGCCTGTGCCACCGGAGATTCCAGATGGGTGACCGGAGAGACGGCCAGAGCGCAGGTGCATCGGATGAGGGGACGCTACCGGGGCATCATGGTAGGAATCGGAACGGTGTTGGCAGATGATCCGATGTTGAACTGCCGCGTGGAAGGCGGTGTGGATCCGGTGAGAATCATTTGCGATTCCAACCTTCACATTCCACTGGAAAGTCAGATCGTAAAAACTGCATCAGAAATTGAGACGATCGTTGCCTGCAGTCAGGAAGCGTTAGAAGCAGAGCGAAAGCAGGAGAAAATCAGGAAGTTAAAAGAGGCAGGCATTCAGCTGATCGGCACGGAAGGTGCACACGGAGTCAATCTGGTGGAATTGATGAAAAAACTTGGTGAGCAGAACATTGACAGTATTTTACTGGAAGGCGGTGGAACGTTAAATGCTTCTGCACTGGAAGATGGTATCGTAAATAAAGTATATGCTTACATTGCAGGAAAGCTCATCGGCGGCATGGATGCACGCTCTCCGGTAGAGGGAATGGGAATCGACCGAATGGCAGATGCGATCACATTGAAAAATATGGAGATTGAACGTCTGGGCGATGACTTCTGCATTGTTGGCTATGTCAAATAACGATGCAAAAAACGAAGATAAAGTGAAAAGAATTTCTTGAACAAAGAATACTTGCTACATAGTGTTCAGGAAGAGTAATAAGACAACAATACCTGAACAGTAATTGATATAAAATTAAAAGTTAACTTGAAAAGAGGCGATCATACATGTTTACAGGATTAATTGAAGAAGTGGGAACCATTCAGAATGTACGACGTGGCGCCCGGTCCTGTGTACTGACCATCGGATGCAAAAAAGTGCTGGAAGGCAGTCAGATCGGAGACAGCATTGCAGTCAACGGTGTGTGCCTGACAGTGACGAGCATGGGCGGCAGTTATTATACCGCAGATGTTATGGCAGAGACAATGAACCGAAGTTCTCTGGGGCAGTTAAGTACTGGGGCAAGCGTAAATCTGGAGCGGGCGATGCCGGCAAACGGCAGATTTGGCGGTCATATCGTATCGGGACATATCGATGGCACCGGAACGGTGCAGAGCATTGAACCGGATGACAACGCAATCTGGTACACCATCGCAGCAAAGCCAAACCTGCTTCGCTATATCGTAGAAAAAGGTTCCATTACAATCGATGGTATCAGCCTGACCGTGGCTTATGTGGATGAACATTGTTTTAAAGTGTCCATCATCCCACATACACAGCAGGTAACCGCTTTGCATGACAGAGGCGTTGGCGACATCGTCAATCTGGAATGCGATATTATTGGAAAATATGTGGAAAAACTGTTGCAGCCGGCAGCGGGAGAAGAAGAAACAAAAAAAGAAATCGGAATCACCGAAGACTTTTTAAAAAAATATGGATTCTAAATTTACAGGAATCAGAAATGCGATAAACAAGTAAATTGAAAAACAGATGATAGAAAAGTAATTAAAACTTAAATGAATGAAAGTTAAGGGAAACTTGGAGGATAAAAAAATGGCAAAAGAAATTGGAACAGTAGAAGAAGCATTACAGGATTTGAGAGACGGAAAAGTAATTTTAGTAATTGATGATCCGGAAAGGGAAAATGAAGGTGATCTGATCTGTGCGGCAGAGTTTGCAACACAGGAAAATGTAAACTTTATGGCATGCGAAGCAAAAGGTTTGATCTGTATGCCGATGAGCGGTGAGCTTTGCGATAAACTGGGACTGGATCAGATGGTAAGTGTGAATACAGATAATCATTGTACTGCATTTACCGTATCCATCGATCATGTAGACACCACAACCGGCATTTCCGCAGCAGAGCGTTCCTACACTGCATTGAAATGTGTGGAAGACGATGCAAGACCGTCAGACTTCCGCAGACCGGGTCATATGTTCCCACTGCGTGCAAAAGACGGCGGCGTACTGGTGCGTGACGGCCATACAGAGGCAACCGTTGATCTGGCAAAACTGGCAGGCTTAAAACCGTGTGGACTTTGCTGTGAGATCATGCGCGAGGACGGAACCATGATGCGTACCACAGAGCTGTTGCAGTTTGCAGAAAAACATGATCTGACCGTTATCACAATTACCGATATCATTGAGTATCGTCTTAAAAATGAGAGTCTGATCCGCCGCGAAGCAGATGCAAAACTCCCGACAAAATATGGTAACTTTGAGATTTATGGATATGAAAATATTTTAAACGGAGATCATCACGTAGCACTTGTTATGGGCGATGTGGCAGACGGTGAGCCGGTACTTTGCCGTGTACATTCCGAGTGCCTGACCGGAGATGTGTTTGGTTCCAGCCGCTGCGACTGTGGAGAACAGTTAGATGCAGCAATGAAAGCCATTGCAAAAGAAGGTAGAGGCGTATTGTTATATCTTCGCCAGGAAGGCCGTGGCATTGGTCTCATCAATAAATTAAAAGCATACGAGCTGCAGGAGCAGGGGTATGATACGGTAGAAGCAAATATCAAACTTGGTTTCCCGGCTGATATGCGTGAGTACGGAGTGGGCGCACAGATCCTGCGTGATATCGGAGCAAAACGCCTGCGTCTGCTGACAAACAACCCAACCAAGATCACAGGACTTGCAGGATATGGCATCACCATTGAGGAGCGCGTACCGATCCAGATCCAAGCACAGAAATTTGACTATTTTTACCTGAAAACCAAACAGGAAAAAATGGATCATATGACAAACTATGAATAAAATACAACCGGTAAAATGCAGGAGCATTCTTGAATGTTTGGAGAGATTTTGTAAAGTAAATACAGAGTGATAAAAGAAGTAGAAATATAAAGTAAAAATTAGAAATAAACGTAATAATTCAAATCAGGAGGATAAGAAAATGAGAGTTTTAGAAGGAAATGTAGTAGCAGAGGGAATTAAAATCGGTATTGTAGCAGCACGTTTTAACGAGTTTATCGTATCAAAACTGGTTGGCGGCGCACAGGACGCTTGTGTACGTCACGGTGTAAAAGATGAGGACATTGATCTGGCATGGGTTCCGGGTGCATTTGAGATCCCGATCGTTGCAAAGAAAATGGCAGCTTCCGGAAAATACGATGCAGTACTTTGTTTAGGAGCAGTTATCAAAGGTTCCACAAGCCACTATGATTATGTGTGCGCTGAGGTCAGCAAAGGAACTGCTATGGTTGGCCTTGAGACAGGCGTACCGACACTGTTTGGTGTATTGACAACTGACAACATCGAGCAGGCGATCGAGCGTGCAGGTACAAAAGCAGGAAACAAAGGCTATGATGTTGCTTGCTCCGCAATCGAGATGGTAAACCTGATGAAAAACATCTAATAAAAGAGTAAAAAAACAAGAGCAAAAGGACTATTTATAAAAAACAAGTCTTTTTGCTCTTTTGCTTTATCATTAGAGAAGCATTCTTGAAACATGCGGCACGCAGTGCAGTGTGGCGCAAAAAATTTACAAATATCACGATGTAAATTGAGAACTTCTGCATTTTTCCTCAAGGAGCGATTGTTAGCGACTGAGGCAAAATGCAGAAGTTCGTATCAAAACATAATATCGTAAATTTTTAAGCCACACAAATAAGCCACACCAAACAAGATCTAATGTTTCCGAAGTTTTTCAATCAAATCTGTGATCGTTGTAACCGCATCCATCTGATCACTGCTTTCCATTGCATGAATATAATCCTTGCGTTTTTCCCATACAGTATGAATCGCATCAGTCAGTGTCTGATCAGACAACGCTTCTTCTTCGATCACATAGCTGAATCCCTGTTTTTCAAAAGAATTTGCATTCAGAATCTGATCGCCACGGCTTGCATTTTTGGATAACGGAACCAGAATATTTGGTTTACGTAATGCCAGCAATTCGCAGATAGAGTTAGCACCTGCACGGGAGATTACAAGTTCTGCAACGGCAAACATATCTGCCAGCTCTTTGTTTGCATATTCATATTGTACATAACCGGCTGTGTTATTCAGGGAAGCATCCAGATTTCCTTTTCCACACAGATGGATCACCTGATAATTTTTCAGCAGTTCCGGAAGAATACTGCGGACAGTATCGTTAATGACTTTGGAACCGGAACTTCCGCCAACTACAAGAATGACCGGTTTTTCACTGTTGAGACCAGTGTATGTATAAGCAGCTTCTTTGCTTCCGTGAAGTAGCTCTGCACGGATCGGAGAACCGGACAATACAGCTTTTCCTTCCGGCAGATGTGGAATTGTTTCCGGGAAGTTACAGCATACACGGCTTGCTGCCGGGATCGCGATACGGTTGGCAAGTCCCGGAGTAATATCAGATTCATGGATGATCGTCGGCACTTTGGCATGTTTTGCTGCCAGAACCACCGGAACACTGACAAATCCGCCTTTGGAGAATACAATATCCGGTTTTAATTTGCGCATCAGAGCTCTTGCCTGAAAATATCCCTTCATTACTTTAAATGGATCAGAGAAGTTTTTCGGATCAAAATAACGGCGCAGTTTTCCGGAAGAAATGCCGTAATACGGGATATTCTGCTGTTCGATCAGTCCTTTTTCCATACCTGCATAAGAACCGATGTAGGAAATGTCATAACCCAGTTCTTTCAGGCGCGGAAGAAGCGCAATATTTGGTGTAACATGTCCGGCAGTACCACCGCCGGTGAGAATGATTTTTTTCATATGATGAATCCTTTCTGTTTCAGATATCTGACTTCATTTCTTACAAATATACACCTATTCCCATGGGGTGACAAGTATTTCTCTTCGTCAAAAAAGGGATTCAACACTTACAGAATTGAGCCGCCATTTCTGTAAGTGTTCAGTAATAGCAGATTTTCTTAGAAGGAGAGAATTTTCTGCTTCAGAATCATCTCTACGAGTTGATTAACTTCCGGTTTTTGATGAAAATTGATCAGTTAAGTATTAAAAACTGGAAAAATATTATAATAGGAAGAAACAGGTCGAAACTTGCGGCGAAAAGAGCCGCAAAGCCCCTTTTCTAAAGTGTATGTTTTTGTTACACTTGCTATGTAACAAAAATGTCATGAACAGGATCCATGACGGGAAGGAGGCGTGAAATGGATCGACTGATTCATTTTGCAGAAATGATATATACACAGCATACGACAGAGCTGATTCTGGGTATTCTGGGGTGTATTGTGGTACTGATGATAATCAATCTGGCAGGGGTGCGTCGATGCAGAAAACAGATCATCCGTCTGACGGAAAAATCAAAAGATGTAATGAAAATTGCCATGAGTCAGAGAGCAACAGACAGTGGCAGAGATCGTGAAAAATACATAAGAAAAGAACCGGAAACAAGTGCAAAAAGAGGACATGCTGTAACAAAGTCAGAGGAAGAATTATTTGGCAGTGTCATACAGGAAATGTTTCCGTAAATGATGTAATAAATTGCATTTTGAAAAAGATGATGGAATCCCAAAAAAGTGCACAAAAATGTGCAATTTGGTATAAAAATCATCTTTTTTCAAGGAAAAAATGGGTAAAAAGTGCACAAAAAGTGAAAAATAGGGTTGACATCCTGAAAATGGGTTGTTATAATGCGTGCAACGTTTGTGTAACAATTCTGTAACAAATTTAACAGAAATGCATAATTAGTAATTGGAATTGTAATACTAACACAAAACAAATTATAAAATCAATTAACAAATTTTTACGGGCAATTTTGTAAAGGTTTGAATCAGGAGGTCAAATGAAATTTAGAAAGGTTATTGAAAGCGGAATTATTACAGCAGCTCTGGCACTCACATCCGTCACAACAGCCGTTTCTGCAAGTGCTGCTGAGACAGGAACCACGACGGAGAGCGCTACAGTAAATGCAAATGTGGCAGACCGTGTAAGCCAGGCGGCAAGCACAGGAGTTCAGTCTGTTCAGATCATACAACAGAACGCACAGGCAGCGGCAGAAGCTGCTGAGTGGGCAGACAAAATGCTGGTAACAGTTGATAAAGACAGTTCATTGAATATACGAAAAGAAGCATCTGCGGATGCGGAAGTAGTTGGAAAATTTTATGCAGGCTCCGGTGCGGAAGTACTTGAGACCGGTGATGAATGGACCAAGGTAAAATCCGGAGACGTAGAAGGTTATGTAAATAATGCATATTGTGTATTTGGCGAAGATGCTCACACTTATGCAGAAGAAAACTGTGAGACAAAGGCAACCGCGAATGCAGATGGTATCCGTGTTCGTGAGGCATCCAACACAGATGCAAAAATTCTTGACGTCATCGATTCCGGCGCATCTCTGACAGTAAACACAGATGCAGAGGAAGTTGACGGATGGGTTTCCGTAGACTGCAACGGAACAACCGCATATGTTGCAGCAGACTATGTAGACGTTGCATTAAATATTGACGATGCCGTAAGCATGGAAGAAATCCGTGCAAGAGAAGCAGCTGCCGCTCAGAAAGCAGCACAGGAAGCAGCAGCTCAGGCAGGAAACAGCAACTCAGGCTCAGACAGTGCAGCAGTTACAACAAGCTCTGAAGCAGTTAGCGCTTCTTCCAGTGACACACAGCTTCTGGCAGCCATCATCCAGTGTGAGGCAGGCGGAGAACCGTATTCCGGTCAGCTTGCAGTTGGAGCTGTTGTCATGAACCGTGTAAAAAGCGGATCTTTCCCGAACAGCATTTCCGGTGTTATCTACCAGAGCGGTCAGTTTACACCGGCTTCCAGTGGAAAGCTTGCAAGAGTATTAAGCAGCGGAAATATCTCATCCAGTTGTTATCAGGCAGCAGCAGAAGCATTAAGTGGTGCAGATAATACAGGCGGAGCAAAATATTTCCATGCAGGAACAAGCGGATCCGGTACAGTGATCGGATCACAGATTTTCTATTAAGAAAAGCTATAGGCGGAACAATTTATGCAATTCAGGTTGGACGTGAGCGAGACCTGGTGCGTGATATTAGTCAACAGAAGTTGCTATATTCTTTTTAAGAATTACCGTGCTTTATACAGAGAGACTACAAAAATTGCCGGAAAACGGCAAGAATGTGGTCTCTCTTTTTGTGATTATTATTGTAAAACGGGAGAAAATATAGTATATTGGTGAAAACAAGGAAAAGGGGGATCGACATGTTTTCATTATCAGCGCCAATGATATGGCTGGTTCTTCTGGTAGCATTTATCCTGCTCGAGATCGCGACCGTGGGATTGCTGACCATCTGGTTTGCAGGCGGTGCACTGGCAGCATTTTTTGTTAGCGTGGCTCAGGGTGGAGTCGCTGTACAGGTAATCGTGTTTCTGATTGTGTCGTTGGTATTGGTTCTGCTGATCCGACCACTGGCTCAGAAAAAATTCAATTCGGAGCACATTCGCACAAATGCACAGACACTGATCGGAGAAGAAGCAGTCGTAATAGAACCGATTGATAATCTTCTGTCAACCGGACGTGTGATGATACGCGGTCAGGAATGGGCAGCAAGAAGTGTGGATGAAAAGCAAAAATTCAAAAAGGATGACGTTGTAAGCGTTGTTTCTATCAGCGGGGTAAAACTGATGGTTAAGTGTCCGGAGTAATTGGGAGGCATATGTCATGTGCTACATGATGCGTATTTTGCAGTAAGAGAGTTGTGACATTCCTGAAATCCGATTACCTAAAGCAGACATATTCTTTTTGAACGTGTAAAGGAGGGCAATATAGTGATTGCAATTATTATTCTAATCGTAGTAGTTATCTTAATCCTGGCATCATGCATCAAGATTGTACCTCAGGCGAACGCATATGTTGTAGAGCGTCTGGGCGCATATCAGGGAACCTGGGAGGTTGGTATTCATTTCAAAATGCCGATCATCGACCGTGTGGCAAAAAGAGTTCTGTTAAAAGAGCAGGTTGTTGATTTCGCACCGCAGCCGGTTATTACAAAAGATAACGTTACCATGCGAATTGATACTGTCGTATTTTTCCAGATCACAGATCCGAAGCTGTTTTCCTATGGTGTGGAAAATCCGATCATGGCGATTGAAAATCTGACAGCAACAACATTGAGAAATATCATCGGTGATCTGGAGCTGGATGAGACACTTACTTCCAGAGAGACCATCAATACAAAAATGAGAGCTTCCCTGGATATCGCAACAGATCCATGGGGAATCAAAGTAAACCGTGTAGAGCTGAAAAACATCATTCCGCCGCAGGCCATTCAGGATGCGATGGAGAAACAGATGAAGGCTGAGCGTGAACGTCGTGAGGCAATCCTTCGTGCAGAAGGTGAGAAGAAATCCACCATTCTGGTTGCAGAAGGTAAGAAAGAATCTGCAATTCTGGATGCGGAGGCTGAGAAACAGGCAGCAATCCTTCGTGCAGAGGCAAAACGTGAAGCAACCGTCAAAGAAGCAGAAGGTCAGGCAGAAGCGATTCTGAAGATCCAGCAGGCAAACGCCGATGGTCTCCGCTTCCTGAAAGAGGCTTCTCCGGATGCAGCAGTTCTTCAGATCAAGAGTTTGGAGGCATTTGCAAAAGCAGCAGACGGCAAAGCAACAAAGATTATTATTCCGTCAGAAATTCAGGGTATGGCAGGACTTGCCAAATCTCTGGTAGAAGTAGCAGCAGATGTAAAAGAAAAGTAAGAATAGTAACATGGGCTGCCCGCACGGCAGCCCTGTTTTTAATCAAATCAAGCAAGTAGCGTAGGCGGATTGCGCATATCCTTTGACATGAGTTTTTGCATGACAGAAGGTGTTTTACCATTTTCTGTCGAAGAAACACAGGCAAGATGCGATTTTTCACAGCAGAAAATAGAAAAAGCTGAATGATAATAAACTGAGAGGTAAAAAAGAAATGAATTTAACAGGAAAAAACTTTTTAAAATTACTGGATTTCACACCGGAAGAGATTACATATCTGATTGACTTATCCGCAGAGCTGAAAGAGAAAAAGAAAAAAGGCATTCGTCACGATGTACTGACAGGCAAAAACATTGCCCTGATTTTTGAAAAAAATAGTACACGTACCCGTTGTTCTTTTGAAGTAGCAGCTTTTGATCTTGGTATGCATACAACATTCCTTGACCCGTCTGCTTCCCAGATCGGTAAAAAAGAGAGCATTGCAGATACTGCACGCGTTCTTGGACGTATGTACGATGGTATCGAGTATCGTGGCTTCGATCAGGAGATCGTTGAGGAACTTGCAAAATATGCAGGTGTTCCGGTATGGAACGGTCTGACCAATGAGTTCCATCCGACACAGATGATCGCAGACATGCTCACCATCAAAGAGCATTTTGGACATTTAAAAGGAATTAAACTTGCATACATGGGCGATGCCCGTTATAATATGGGAAATTCTCTGATGGTCGTATGTGCGAAACTTGGTATGCATTTTACTGCATGCACAAATAAAAAATATTTCCCGAATGAGGAATTAGTTGCTCAGTGCCGTGCCATCGCAGAGGAGACAGGTGCAACCATCACTTTGACAGAGGATGCAATGGCAGGAACCAAAGGTGCAGATGTTATCTATACAGATGTATGGGTATCCATGGGTGAGCCGGATGATGTATGGGCAAGCCGTATCGAGGAGCTGACACCATATCAGGTAAATGCAAAATTAATGGAAAATGCAGGACCGCAGGTAAAATTCATGCATTGTCTGCCGGCATTCCATGATCTGAATACAAAGATCGGAAAAGAGATCCATGACAAATTTGGTCTGGATGCAATGGAAGTAACAGATGAGGTATTCGAAAGCCCACAGTCTATCGTGTTCGATGAGGCTGAGAACCGTATGCATACCATCAAAGCGGTTATGTATGCAACCCTTGGCGGAGCTGAGAAATAATCATCCGTATGGAGCGTATGCTCTGAATTGACCAAATATAAAAAAGTACGTTGTCTTCGTTGAGCATATCTGATTGAATATCCAATAGAAGACAAGACAGAATACGTACGGTATGAACTGTATGATAGGATGGAGAAAACTGTGAAAAAGAAAATTCTGGAACTTTTGCAGAATTGTCAGGATTTTATATCCGGACAGGAAATCAGTGAAAAATTTGGTGTATCCCGCACAGCGGTATGGAAAGCAATCCGTCAGCTAGAAGCAGAAGGATATGTGATTGAAGCAGTGAGAAACAAAGGCTATCGGTTAAAAGAAGAACCGGATCTGCTGACGGAAGAACAGCTTCAAAAATATCTGGAAACAGACTGGGCGGGACAGCATCTGGTGGTGTTTGATGAGACCGATTCTACCAACAATCAGGCAAAACGGCTGGCAGAAGAAGGTGCAGGGCACGGTCTGCTGGTGCTCAGCGATTGTCAGACTTCTGGAAAAGGACGCCGGGGACGTTCCTGGGATTCCAAAGCCGGCGAAGGTATTTTTATGACTTTGCTGTTAAAACCGGATATTCAACCGGGAAATGCTTCTATGCTGACCCTTGTGATGGCACTTGCGGTCCGGGCGGGCATTGAAGATGTGGTTGGAATTGACACACAGATCAAATGGCCGAACGATATCGTGTATGACGGTAAAAAGGTCTGCGGCATCCTGACGGAGATGAGTGCACAGATTGACTATATTAACTATATTGTGATCGGTGTGGGAATCAATGTTTCCAATGAAATTTTTCCGGAGGAAGTGGCTGCAACAGCTACTTCACTGTATCTGCTGACCGGTGTGCGTATCAGCAGAGCAAAACTGGTTGCAAAGATTATGGCAGAGTTTGAAAAATATTATGCTATTTATCTGAAAACACAGGATCTGTCCGGTGTAATGAATGAGTATAACCGTCATCTTGTCAATCGCGGACGCAGTGTGCGTGTGCTTGATCCGAGACAGGAATATACCGGTGTTGCGCAGGGAATCAATCAGAATGGGGAGCTTCTGGTACAGACAGAAGACGGAACTGCCCATGTTTCCTCCGGTGAAGTATCCGTTCGTGGTGTGTATGGATATGTGTGATGAATGTACCTTTGTTTGCCAGAATAGACGAACTGGACAGAAGAATAGATAACAGGAGAAAATGATCATTTATGAATCAGGAAGAAGTAGTGCTGTGTGGATCCAGCGCATATACAAAAAAATATTATCTGAATCCGGATTTTCAGAAATTACCGCAGGGAATCCAGGATGAACTGAAACTGATGTGTGTATTGTATACAGAAGATGTAGGCGGTACACTTACCTTGAAATTTGATGAAGACGGAGAACTGATCTTTGAGACGGCGGCAGATGAGGGTGATTTGCTGTATGATGAGATTGGAAGTGTTCTGAAAGTGAAACAGCTGCAGAACACAAAGCAGGAATTGTTGGAATCACTGGAAATGTATTATAAAGTGACTCATCAGATAAACGTTGAAAACTAGCTAGTGGAGGACTGGAAAAATGCTTTTAACCGTAGATATCGGGAATACAAATATCACACTGGGTGTATTTGAAGGGAAAAAACTGTGTACCACATTTCGAATGACAACAATTCAGACACGTACCTCAGATGAGTACGGTATGGTGATGTGTGAGCTGCTGGAGCATAATCAGGTGAAAGTTGGAGAAATTACAGATGTCATCGTTGCATCCGTAGTACCGAACGTTATGCATTCCCTGACAAGTGCCATCATCAAATATTTTAATACAAAACCAATTATTATCGAGGCTGGCGTAAAGACCGGAATCCGTGTGACTTCCAAAAACCCACGTCAGGTAGGTGCAGACCGTATCGTGGATGCGGCAGCAGTTTATGAGCTGTATGGTGGACCGGCGATCGTGATTGATTATGGTACGGCAACTACCTTTGATCTGGTAGATTCAGATGGTACCTTTACCGCTTGTGTGATCGCACCGGGTATCCGTACTTCCGCGCAGGCGATGTGGAGTATGGCTGCCAAACTGCCGGAATTTGAGATCAAGAAACCGAAGAGCATTCTGGCGCAGGATACCATTGCATGTATGCAGGCAGGATTGGTATATGGTCAGATCGGACAGACAGAATACATTGTCAAACAGATGAAAAAAGAGTTTGGCAAGGAGAATATCAAAGTTGTGGCAACCGGTGGTCTTGGAAGAATTATTGAAAAAGAGACCAATGCCATTGATATTTATGATCCGATGCTTACCTTACAGGGCATGCGTCTGATCTTTGAAAAACAGAAAAAGTAGTTTTGGGAAAGTCTGATCTTGGAAAAGCAGAAAAAGTAATTTCAGAAAATGCAGAATCTCAGATCAGATACATTGAAAATGTAAAACAAACAAGCGTAGATACAAGGATAAATAGAAGAAAAAACGGAAAGAGTACAGTATGAATAAATTGAAAATAGGCAATGTAACCCTGGAGAACAATTTAGTACTGGCACCCATGGCAGGCGTAACAGACCTGCCATTTCGTTTGTTATGCCGCAGACAGGGTGCAGGGCTTTTGTGCATGGAGATGGTCAGCGCAAAAGCGATTTATTATAAAAATAAAAATACGGAATTACTGATGGAGATTCATCCGGAGGAACATCCGGTTTCACTGCAGTTGTTCGGATCAGATCCGGATATTCTGGCAGCTATGGCAGCGCAGATCGAGGAGCGTCCCTTTGAGATCCTTGATTTCAATATGGGCTGTCCGGTGCCAAAAGTGGTGAATAACCATGAGGGATCGGCATTGATGAAAGATCCGAAGCTGGTGGAAGAGATTCTGACCAAGATGGTAAAAGCGGTGAAAAAACCGGTGACGGTGAAAATTCGAAAAGGCTTTGATGAGGAACATGTCAATGCCGTGGAGATCGCAAAAATCGCGGAAAGCTGTGGCGTGGCGGCGATAGCGGTACATGGAAGAACCAGACAGCAGTATTATTCCGGCAAAGCGGACTGGGATATTATCCGTCAGGTAAAAGAGGCAGTATCCATTCCGGTTATCGGAAACGGTGATATTTTGTGTGCGCAGGATGTGGTTCGTATGAAAGAACAGACCGGATGTGACGGTTTTATGATCGGACGTGGTGCACAGGGAAATCCATGGATCTTCAAACAGATCCAGCATCAGCTTGAGACTGGTGAAGAGTTGCCGAAACCAAGCCGCCGGGAAGTGGCAGACATGATGCTTTTACATGCCCGTTTACAGCTTCAGATCAAGGGAGATTACATTGGGATCCGTGAGATCCGCAAACATGCCGCATGGTACACTGCCGGTTATAAAAATTCTTCCAAACTTCGCGGGAAGATCAATGAAGTGGAAAGCTATGCACAGCTGGAAGCATTGCTGGAACAGTGGCTGGCAGAAGAAGCATAGCGTAAAGTGCATGGAAAGAAATGATATGCAAGTCACAGAAATGCTGAAACAGATACGATGAAGTGGAACAGATAAAGAATCAATAGTAGAAATTTCGTTATAGATAGTAAAAAGATTATAATAACATAGACATTACAAATAGTAAAAAATTCATAATAACGACTTTTTCCACATAAACTGTAAGAAGATCAAAAACAGGAAATGTGGGAAAACAGATTATGGCAGAACAGAACTGTGCAGGAAAAGTCAGCAAAATAAAAAACTTCTTCCGAAAAATGTGGACATACCTTTGCCGTATTTTGAAAAAACGGCATAACGTGCAGGAACAACCAAATGATCCGGAACCGGAAACGACAGAAAATCCATGGATTTTTGCAACCCGCAGTATCATAGAACAGATCCTGTGGCAGAAACAGGATGTGATCCGGGAGGAAAAAGAAGAACTGGGAGGCAGACTGACCAGAAAACAGTTATATCGCGATTTCAAACCGCTGATCATTGACACGGATACGCCGGACCAGGTATTTGGCGAGGACGATGATGTGGATCAGATTTTGCGACAGTTGAGTCCGGGGTTGAATTTTCTGGAAATCTGTACGAACCGACCGGAAGATTTTGTGTCTTTTACCGTCTGGCTGGAGATGGAATACGGTCTCATGACCAGAATTTTTCCACTGGATGCGATGCGGGAGAGCCATGCAAACGTGGTACTTGACCTGGAGCGGCAGGGGATCATGTACACAGACCGTCTGATGCCAAAGGTTTTATATGTTCCTTTTTACAAGCGCCGGTGGAAGATTCATGAAACTGCCGTACAAACTGAGGAAGAGAAGATGCAAAATCTTGACATAGAAGTACCGATTGGTTATAATGTATTGATTGTGAAAGTGGATAAAACTCTTCAAAATTAATGATAAATAAAAAACGATCAGGAGGATCAACAAACATGGATAAGAAAAATCTTTTGACTTACCAGGGATTACAGAAACTGGAGAACGAATTACAGGAATTAAAAGTAGTAAAGAGAAAAGAGATCGCTCAGAAGATTAAAGAAGCGCGTGAGCAGGGTGACTTATCAGAGAACGCTGAGTACGATGCAGCAAAAGATGAGCAGCGTGATATCGAAGCACGTATTGAAGAGATCGAGAAAATCTTAAGACATGCAGAAGTTGTTGTTGAGGATGAGGTAGATCTGGACAAGATCAGCGTTGGCTGTCAGGTACGTATTCTTGACTGCGAGTTTGATGAGGAACTTGAGTATAAGATCGTTGGTTCCACTGAGGCAAACAGCCTGAAAGGCAAGATTTCAAATGAGTCTCCGGTTGGAAAAGCATTACTTGGTGCAAAAGTCGGTGAGATTGTAAATGTAGAGACACAGGCAGGTGTTTTACAGTATAAAGTACTGGAAATCCAGAGATCAAACTAAGAGAAAAGGGAGAATGAAAATGGCTGAACAAAAGAAAGGACAGGACGTAGACGTTAACCAGCTTTTGAAGGTTCGTCGCGAGAAACTGCAGGATCTTCAGGAACGTGGAAAAGATCCGTTTCAGATTACAAAATATGATGTAACACATCACAGCATGGAGATCAAAGACAATTTTGACACATTAGAAGGTCAGACTGTAACGATCGCCGGTCGTATGATGTTCAAACGTGTTATGGGAAAGGCTTCTTTCTGCAACGTACAGGATTTGCAGGGAAGCATTCAGTCTTATGTGGCACGCGATAATATCGGAGAGGAATCCTATGCGGATTTCAAAAAATATGATGTAGGTGATATCCTTGGTATCACAGGTGAAGTATTCAAGACAAAGACAGGAGAGATTTCCATCCATGCTTCTGAGGTAACTCTTCTTTCCAAGAGCTTACAGGTACTTCCGGAGAAATTCCATGGTCTGACAGATACAGATACACGTTATCGTCAGAGATACGTAGACCTGATCATGAACCCGGAAGTAAAAGATACATTCATCAAACGTTCCAAAATCATCAGCAGTATCCGTCGTTATCTGGATGGACAGGGCTTTATGGAAGTTGAGACACCGATGCTGGTATCCAACGCAGGCGGAGCCGCTGCAAGACCGTTTGAGACACATTTTAACGCATTAAACGAAGATCTGAAACTCCGTATCTCTCTGGAGCTCTATCTGAAACGTCTGATCGTAGGCGGTATGGAGCGTGTATACGAGATCGGTCGTGTATTCCGTAACGAGGGACTTGATACTCGTCACAATCCGGAATTCACTCTGATGGAGTTATATCAGGCATATACAGATTACCACGGCATGATGGATCTGACAGAGAACCTGTACCGTCATGTAGCAAAGGAAGTAACCGGATCCGAGATCCTCACATACGGTGAGCACACCATGGATCTGTCTAAACCGTTTGCACGTATCACAATGGTTGATGCTGTAAAACAGTATGCAAATGTAGACTTCAACGAGATTCATTCTACTGAGGAAGCAAAAAAAGTTGCAGACGAGCATCATATCGAATATGAGGAGCGTCATGAGAAAGGTGATATCTTAAATCTCTTCTTCGAGGAGTATGTAGAGGAGCACCTGATCCAGCCGACCTTCATCATGGATCACCCGGTAGAGATTTCTCCGTTAACAAAGAAAAAACCGGAAAATCCGGATTATGTAGAGCGTTTCGAGTTCTTCATGAACGGATGGGAGATGGCAAACGCTTATTCCGAGTTGAATGATCCGATCGATCAGAGAGAGCGTTTCGAGGCACAGGAAAAAGCATTCGCTGCCGGTGATGATGAAGCAAACCACACAGACGAAGACTTCCTGAACGCATTAAGCATCGGTATGCCGCCTACAGGTGGTATCGGATTCGGTATCGACCGTATGGTTATGATGATGACAAACAGCCCGGCAATCCGTGATGTATTACTCTTCCCGACAATGAAGACCCTGAATGATGTAAATAAGAAAAATGATGTAAAATCTAA